>TARA_B110000483_G_scaffold8548_1_pt1 | contig 65581 bp, 54 predicted proteins | sample TARA_B110000483 | Tara Oceans TARA_B110000483 (sample SAMEA4398176) | marine metagenome | biome: Polar Biome; feature: [SRF] surface water layer (ENVO:00010504); material: water (ENVO:00002006), including particulate matter (ENVO:01000060) such as... | depth 5 m
CTCTCTTCCCAGCATACTTCAATACCTGCTGCTTGGACATCTAAAGAACTTATTTCTGGCTGGAATGAGCCAAAAGCATTGGTGGCAATTGCTGAAATCACTGGTGGAAGTCCGGGACAATTGTAGTTGTATATTATGAAATAATAGAGCGGATCACCAATATTGAATGCATTGACATGGGTAAATGTAGTTTGCGCAGCATTAACGACTGTCGTGACCAAGGCAAATGCAGTTGAAGGATCATTGGACACCCAAACCTCATAACTTACAAATGGACCGCATGGCAAGACTGGAGGATTCCAACTAAGTAAAACATCATTGTTTTGACTTTCAACACATAATATTTCTTGCGCTTGAGCAAGTTGAGCTAAGGTCCCAAAGATTATTAAGAGTATAAGATTGATTCGCATATTTTTATATTATCCAGCAGTAACCTTAATCATTTTATTAAAATCTAAATATTGCTGTGCAAGTTCTTGCAGTCTGTCCGCCTCTACAGCATGTATATTGCTTAATTGTTTGTTTATTACTTCTAAATCAAGGTCAAAAATAAGAAAGTTTTTTAAGGTCCCAATCATACTTAAGGGGCCATCCACACTTTTCATTAACTGACCCACCATATAATTCTTCACCATCGATAACTCTTCATCTGATATTCGTTCATTATGTAAACGATTAATCTCAAATTCTATTTCCTTTAATGTATCCTTTTTAAATTGTGCCCCAACTTCAGTAGATATGCAGAAGTAAGAATGATTTAATATTGGATTGATAAATGAATAGATGCCATAAGTGAAACCCTTCTCTTCCCGAATGTTACTCATTAAGCGACTACCAAAATAGCCTCCAAGTATGGTATTAAGTATTTGTGCATCATCAAAATCAGTATCATGAATATTTACAAATGGCATTCCGACCCTTATTGCAGATTGCAAGCTGTTTTTACTCTCAAGTTCGATAAGTGTTTTTGGGCTTGTCTGAAATGAGCATGAGGGACTCACCTTGTCTTTAAGTGAGAGCTGCCCCAAATTATCTTGTAAAAGTTTCATTTCGGATAAGCCTATTTTCCCAGCGGCTATGACTACTGAATTTGCACTTAGCCGATAATGATTGTTGTAATGATTAATTACATCATTTTGGCTAATCTTATCAATATCTTGAGCACTGGATAGGTAGCCAAAGGGTTTATTTTCACCAAAAATCGCTTGATTAAAATACTGACTAGCTATGTAGCTATTTTTTTCCCATTGAACAGCCAGCTTTTGCTTACTCTTTACTTTTATCTTCCTCAATTCCTCTAAAGGAAAGATGGCGTTTTGTAAAACATCAATCAACAAGGGCAGAACCAGTCCTAGCTTTTCACTTAGGCAAAATAAGCTTAGCTGAGCGGTGTACATGTTTGCTTGGAATTTAATTGTAGCTCCATGGAAATCAAATGATTCAGCAAGCTGAGCAGCCGTATTTTTTTTAGTCCCTTTTAGGATCGCGTTTGCGCACAAACCTGCTAACATGCGTTTACTTTCATAAAGTCTTCCCGCGGGGAATAATATATTCAATTGAAATATATTTTGACTAGTACCTTCGATGATATGTAAAGACAATCCGTTGGACAAAGTCTCCTTATGAACATGACTAAAACTTAGCTTCTTTGGTAGCGTAATTGAGGGGGGAATTTGCCTATTCATGTTGGCTGCTTTTATAAAATAAGGTAGATGAATTATTTTCTCTAAAAATATCAATGGCTACTTTTTGAACCACATCACTTGTAACTGTAAGATAGAAAGCTTGCTCATTATCATATAAATGCATGGAGTCTATCGATTTGAAATAAGCCAAATTAAAGGCCTTTGTATAATGGCTTTCATTGGTAAATGCCAAATAATTACAGGCTTTATTTATTACTTTTTCTAATTCTTTCTCTAGCACCGGTTTCTCGCAAAAGGATTTTAATACTGCTTTTATGGCTGCGTCCAAATGAGCCAATGAGACACCATCATTAGGTTTAGCTTCAATGATTACTAGATTGTTGTCATCTGTCCCGCTCAAGTAGCAATCAATCTCCGTACATAAATCAAGTTCATCGATTAACTTAACAGCCAGTCGTGAGGAGTCTCCGGTTCCCAATAACTCACTAATTACATCAGTGGGGTAATAGTCAGGGTGCGTGCGATCGCATGAATGGTATGCTTTGTATAAAATGCTGCTAGGAACATCTCGTTCAACTTCATTGAATCGGGCTTCATTCTGAGGGGATTCTACTTGCTCGATTGGCAGCACTTCTGTACCGGGAGGAATTTCTTCAAACCACTTTTCAATTAAGGGCAGAATAGTATTTGCTTTTATACCACCAACAACACTGAGAATGGCGTTATTTGGTCGATAATATTTGTAAAAGAAATCCTTTGTCTCTTGAAGGGTTATCGCTTGTATATGGCTCAAGTTTTTTCCAATTGTTGGCCATTTATAGGGATGTGTTTTGTAGCACATATCCATGAGCAAATGCCAAACATCGCCATAAGGCTTGTTTAGGTAGTTTTGTTTAAATTCTTCACAGACTACTGAAATTTGGGTATTGAGGCTTTCTTGATTAAAATCAAGTTCTAACATTCGATCACTTTCCAACCAAAAAGCTGTTTCGATATTACAAGTTGGCAGAGTTTCATAGTAATTGGTCAAATCTACTGAAGTAAAAGCATTGTTGTCGCCGCCAGCTATTTGTAAGGCACTATCGAAGTGCGGGATATTTTTAGAACCTTCAAACATAAAATGTTCAAAGAGGTGAGCAAAACCAGTTTTGGTCTCATGCTCATTTTTGGAACCCACTTTGTAAAGGACATTGACCGTAACCATTGGGGTGTTGTCTAGCTCCTCAATTAAAACAGTTAATCCATTTTTTAGTATAAACTCTTCAACTTTCGCCATGATGCAAAGGTAATAACTTGCTTGATGAGAATCGGGTATTTATTGGAAATAAAAAGCCCTGAGTGGGAACACTCAGGGCTTAACTTAAATACAATCAATTTTTATTCAAAAACAATAGTCATTTCGACACGACGATTCGCCTGCCTACCTTCAGGAGTTTCGTTACTTGCCACTGGTTTTGATTCACCAAAACCAAAAGTTTTAACACGATTCCCTGTAATTCCTTTAGCTATCAGTAAAGTTTTTACTGCATTCGCTCGGTTTTCAGACAAAATTTGGTTAGAACTATCATTTCCAATATTATCTGTGTGTCCTTCAACTAAGAGTTGAATTTCCGGGTTGTCAATCATAACTTTTGCTAATTCATCCATCGAAACGTATGAAGAAACTTTGATTGCAGCTCTACCACTTTCAAATTCTAAATTCTTAAAGGCAATATCAAGCTTTTCGGCTACTTCTTCTTCAATGATTGGACAACCATTGTTCTCAACTGGACCCGGAGTTTTAGGACAATCATCAAGATTGTTCGTCACACCATCGTTATCCTCGTCTCCATATGGACATCCTTTGTTTTCAGCTACTCCCGCAACTTCTGGACAAGCATCTTCATTGTCAATTAAACCGTCACCATCGGTGTCAGGACAACCATTGTATCGAATGTCTCCTGCTGTCTCTGGACAAGAATCTTGTTTATCTTGAATCCCATCTCCGTCAGTATCAGGGCAACCGTTAAATTCTTCAATACCTACAACTTCTGGACAATCATCTGCGCTATCTTGAATCCCATCTCCGTCAGTATCAGGGCAACCATTGAATTTCTCAATACCTGCTGTTTCTGGGCACTTATCCTCACTGTCTCTAATGCCATCCTTATCTGAGTCAGGACAGCCATTGAATGCCACTAATCCAGGTGTATTTGGGCAATCATCATCTTTGTCCATTATACCATCCTCATCTGAATCTAGAATAGGACAACCAAACGAGGCCCATGGTCCAGCTTCCTTGCGACACTCGTCTTTTTTATTACTTACATGATCCTTATCCTTATCCTTTATTTTGTGCCCGATTGGAATACTTAGGTTCATGTAGAAATTAGCGTCATAAATGGTCTTCTTTCCCATCAATGGTAAAATATCATTGGTTCCTAAAGCCAAAGGACCGACACGCATCCCTGTTCCAAAGTGAGGGTTGCCGTGCGTGTTAACTGAAACGGGCAAATAGAAGCTGAACCACTTGTGTTCAAATCTTGGGGTAATACTGAACTCAGAGATTCCTCTGGTTTTTTCAGGATTATTTTTAAATGCAGGAGCAATGCTTGCCGCGAGGTTAGCATAGAATCCTTTCCAAATATTGTAATCTACATACGCATTGATACGCATGGGAAGGGAAACTTTGTACGTTCCTTTTTCTGCTGTCGTTTCAACGAATAATGAAGATATGGTATCTTCAAAAGCTTGCAGTCCTGAATTTCCAAATTCATCGAAAGCCGCTCCAAACGATTCTTCAATATCGATATCAGCGCGGTCTGCGTAATACTCGCCAAATACACCATTATCTCTTTCATAATTAGTAAAGCCCATATCCAAAAGGCCTACTCCAACTTTTACTTTGTATTTCTCTTTTCGAGGATCAAGATAATCTGGATTACCATCTAACTCATATTTGTACTTATCTGCATTTGGTCTAAATTCCCATACGGCTCCTAAATCGAACCCAAAGCCATATTTCCCATTTCCTAAAATGTCGCCACTTTCAAGATTTTCTAAATTCCCTCCAAGTACACTAGAGAAGCCAAAATTAATATCAGAATCATCTACGCTTACTGATGAATCTGAAGGGAACGCAACATTCATGTTGTCAGAATAGAAATATACGTTTGCAAGCCCATGAGTTAATTTTGCAGTTCCTGCAGCACTCACAAAATGTCTTCCCGTGTTGATCACATCGCGACCGTAAGTCAAACCATATTCTGTCCAAATATTATTTTGAATGGAGAAATTTTCGTTTTGAATACCTACATTGTACAAATCAGATAGTAATAATTCATTGTAAGACATAGTTGCTAGACTTTCTGAAGCTCCATTTACATTGGTTTGCATGCGCACTCTCATATTAAATCCAATCGCGTTGTTATGCTTTTTACCGAAGTTTGCCATAAATGACAAAGGAGCCATAATTTCTGTGGAGAGATAAACACCTTTCTTTTTACCATTTAAACGCTCTATGAGATAGTTGTCGGCAAAATTTTCATCCTCAAAGGCTAAATCACGCTCACTAAATAAGGCTGTTCTTTTAATGCCGATATAATTATTACTGAAAGTAGTTCCAAATGAAACGACATTCATGTGAAATTTAAAGCGACTGTCTACAATTTCTGCTGGATTATAGCTTAACGAGTATACACCCGCATAGTTGTCTGTATTATGCCCTAAATTGTTTTGAGCATTTATGCAAAGGGTGCCAAGTGCAAACAACAGTATGGCGAGTAAATATTTTGAGTTAAAATTCATAGATGTAAGCTTATAAGGTTAATAGAAGAATGTAAAAGTATTAAAACTTCTTTGGATAACGATACGCTTAATTATTCTTTAAGAAAAAAAGGTAATTAAGCTATGCATTTATTTAAAAGATAATTACCTTTGCTGCCAAATTTAAATAAGCCTTCAACCGTGAAAAAGTTTAAGTTATATTGTTTAGTAGTTAGCATGATTTCAATGCTTGGATTTTTGTCTTTTGCACAGGACGGGGATGAGGCGCATGTAAATGCTCATGATGTAGAAGAGCAAATTCATGATGAGGCGCATGTTATGCATCAGGAGGAAGCTGAGTTTGACGTTGCTGAAATGATTATGCATCATATCGCGGATGCAAACGAGTTCCATATTGCAGGCGACTTATCAGTTCCTTTACCAATAATTTTATGGGATACAATAGAAGGTTTACAATTCTTTCTTTCATCAGCTTTTCATCACGGACATACAGCAGTAGATGGATTTGTAATGGACCATGGAATTGTGAAAAAAATTAAAGGTGATTTTCCATTAGGGAAGGTTGATGTAGAAGTTCATCATGGTGAAGTCATGTATAACGGGCATCATTTTGAAACTGAAGGTAAATCTACCTTAATAGCAGGCAGTTCTTTTTATGATTTTTCAATAACGAAAAATGTGTTTACACTTCTAATGTCGTGTGGTATTTTAATGTTTATTTTCATTGGAATGGCTAAATTTTATAAGAAGGGGAGTATGGTGCCAAAAGGTATATATTCTGCATTGGAGCCTTTAATCTTGTTTGTGAAAGAAGATATTGCCATACCTAATATTGGAGAGGAAAAGCATGCGAAGTTCTTACCTTATTTATTGACTGTGTTTTTCTTTGTTTGGTTAAATAATATTTTTGGTTTGATTCCATTCTTTCCTGGAAGTGCAAATTTAACTGGCAACATCGCCTTAACATTCTTATTGGCATTGATTACGATGATCATGACAAATGTATATGCATCAAAAACCTATTGGGGACACATTTTCAATCCTCCGGTTCCTATGGCGCTTAAGCCACTTATGATTCCAATTGAAATCGTTGGTATTATATCTAAGCCTTTTGCCTTGATGATTCGTTTGTTTGCAAACATTTCTGCGGGACACATCTTAATTTTAAGTTTGTTGTCATTGATTTTTATTTTTAAATCATTATTTATTGCTCCCGTGTCTATAGCGTTTGTGCTATTTATGTCTTTGTTGGAGATTTTGGTGGGCTTTTTACAAGCGTTTATTTTTACATTATTGAGTGCTCTTTTTATTGGTTTAGCCCAAGAAGAGCATCATTAAAGATATTTTTTAATTATTCAATTTAAAACCTAGTATTATGGAAATGGAAGGAATGATGGCATTAAAAGCCGTTGGTGTTGGTTTAACCGTTTTAGGAGCAGGTATTGGAATTGGTAAAATTGGTGCGTCTGCAGTAGAAGGTATTGCAAGACAACCTGAGGCTACTAATAAAATCCAAACTGCAATGATTATCGCTGCTGCACTTATTGAAGGTGCTGCGTTATTCGGTATCGTTGCTGCAACTTTCTTGGTATAACCACCAAACTCAAAAACTTCTCCGTATTCGGATTGCGAGCGGAGAAGTTTTAATTGAAAATTATAATTAGAATAAATTAATATTAATATGGAATTATTAACTCCCGATATTGGATTATTAACTTGGTCAACTGTTTCATTTTTGTTCTTAATGTTCATTTTGAAGAAGTTTGCTTGGAAACCAATTATTAGTTCATTGGATGAGCGGAACAGTTCGATCTCCGATGCTTTGGCTCAAGCTGAAAATGCTAGAAAAGAAATTGCTGAATTGTCTAGTCGAAATGAGGAAATTTTGAAAGAGGCTAAGGAGGAAAGAAACAATATCTTGCGAGAAGCAAATAAGGTGAAGGAAGAAATTATTGCTGAAGCTAAATCGAAAGCGCAAGAAGATGCATCTAAAATAATGCTTACCGCAAAAGAGGATATTGAAGTTCAAAAATTAGCGGTAATGGCAGATATGAAAAATGCAGCTGCGGTTTTATCTTTAGAAATTGCTGAAAAGGTTCTTTCGAGAGAACTTGCAGCTAAAGGAGAACAAGAAAAATTTATTAGCGAACTAGCTTCTAAAGCTAATTTAAACTAAATAAGTACTGTATGCTTTCACCTAGATTAGCCAGTCGATATGCAAAATCAATCCTTAGCTTAGCTAAAGAACGTGGTTCTTTAGAAGAGACAGTAAAGGATATGCGTCTGCTAGAGGAAACTTTAGATGGAAGTAAAGATTTGCGTTTGATGCTGAAGAGCCCAATTATTCCCTCAGATAAAAAAGAGAAAGTGATGAACATGTTGTTCTCAACTCAACTATCTGATTTGACTTACAAGTTTATCAACTTGTTGGTGGTGAAAGGAAGAGAGAAGCATCTTGTAGAGATGGTGCATTCATTTATGGGGCTATACAATAAAGCGAATCATATAGTAAAGGCAACTTTGACAACAGCTATACCTGTTGACAAGAAAACTGTAGAAGAAGTTAGAACTCTTTTACTCACTAATAAACTTACTAAAAGCGTTGAAATACTAACGAAAGTAGACCCGACAATCGTGGGTGGTTTCGTGTTAAAGTATGGCGATATGCTTTTAGATAATAGTGTTGAAAGAAAGCTTCAACTGATTAAAAAACAAATTCAAGATAAATCTTACATTTCTAAATTTTAATAAATTAGGATCATGGCAGCAGTAAAACCAGATGAAATATCAAGTATCTTAAGAGAACAATTAGCTAACGTAAAGACAGCTACCGAACTGGAAGAAGTTGGAACCGTATTACAAGTGGGGGATGGTATTGCCCGTGTATATGGTTTAACTAACGTACAATACGGGGAGCTTGTAGAGTTCGAAAACGGTGTGAAGGCTATAGCCTTAAACCTTGAGGAAGACAACGTTGGGGTTGTACTTATGGGGACTTCTGAAGAAATTAAAGAAGGGGATACCGTAAGAAGAACTAAGGTAATTGCTTCTATTAAAGTAGGCGAAGGTGTACTTGGTAGAGTATTGAATACTTTAGGTGAGCCTATTGATGGTAAAGGTCCAATTCAAGGAGAATTGTACGAAATGCCATTGGAGAGAAAGGCTCCAGGTGTTATTTATCGCCAACCGGTAAATGAGCCTTTACAGACGGGTATCAAAGCAATTGATGCGATGATTCCAATTGGAAGAGGACAAAGAGAGCTAATTATTGGAGATAGACAAACGGGTAAAACTGCAGTAGCTATCGATACCATTATTAATCAAAAAGAGTTTTACGATAAAGGTGAACCCGTATTTTGTATCTATGTAGCTTGTGGTCAAAAAGCAAGTACAGTGGCACAGATTGCTAAAGTTCTTGAAGAGAATGGTGCAATGGCATATACGGTAATCGTTACTGCTTCGGCAGCCGATCCGGCTCCATTAATTTTTTATTCACCGTTTGCAGGAGCAGCTATTGGAGAATTCTTCAGAGATACAGGACGTCCAGCTTTGATTGTTTATGATGATTTATCTAAGCAAGCAGTTGCCTACCGTGAAGTTTCTTTGTTATTGAAAAGACCTCCAGGACGTGAAGCATACCCAGGTGACGTATTTTACTTACACTCCCGTCTATTAGAGCGTGCAGCGAAAGTAAATGCGAATGATGATATTGCTCAGGCCATGAATGATATTCCTGAGTCAATTAAAGGAATGATAAAAGGAGGTGGATCTCTCACAGCTCTTCCAATTATTGAGACTCAAGGTGGTGACGTTTCAGCTTATATTCCAACGAATGTAATCTCAATTACCGATGGGCAAATTTTCTTGGAGTCTAACTTATTTAATGCAGGTGTTCGTCCAGCAATTAATGTAGGTATTTCAGTGTCACGTGTGGGTGGAAATGCTCAGATTAAGACAATGAAGAAAGTTTCTGGAACCTTGAAGTTAGATCAAGCCCAGTACAGAGAGCTTGAAGCTTTCTCTAAGTTTGGATCTGATTTAGATGCAGCTACTAAAGCAGTATTGGATAAAGGTGCTAGAAATGTGGAAATGCTGAAGCAAGCCCAATTCTCTCCGTTAAGTGTAGAGAAACAAGTGGCAATGGTATTCTTAGGAACTAACAACTTAATGAATGCGGTGCCTTTAGGTAAGGTGAGAGCTTTTGAAAAAGAATTTCTGAATCAGTTAGAAAGTCGTTTTGAAGAAACATTGACTTCGTTGGGCGGTAAAAAAGTTACGGATGAAGCCAAGAAAACACTTGCAGATTTGGCTGAGGAAGTTGCTTTAAACTATCAAAAATAGAATTAACTCTTCGACGGATTTAAAATCGAAATAAAGCATGGCTAATTTAAAAGAAGTAAGAGAACGTATTAGTTCGGTAATCACAACACAGCAGATTACCAAAGCGATGAAATTGGTTGCTGCCTCTAAACTAAAGAAGGCAACTGATAGAATTACGGTAATGCGCCCTTATTCGGATAAATTGTTTAGCATATTGGAAAATATTCTATCCAATGTAGATGTTGATTCGTTGGATTTAAACTTCAGTAAAAAACGGCCAGTTAAAAAAGTCTTAATCTTATTAATCACTTCAGACAAAGGTCTGTGTGGAGGGTTCAATGCAAATCTAAATAAGAAAGCTAGAGCGCTTATTGAAAGCGATTATAAGCATCTTATTGGTAAGGATGCAATAACAATTGCCGCGATTGGAAAGAAGGGGAATGATTTCTTTAAAAACTATGAAGGTATTTCGGTTGATACGACTTATCAAGGTTTATTTGCTGACATAAGTTTCGATAACGCTTCAAACGCTGCTGATTATGCAATGAATGCCTTCTTGAAAGGTGACTGTGATAGCGTCCATGTAGTTTATTCAGAGTTTGTGAATGCGGCTACTCAGATTTTTCGTCAAGAACAATTTCTTCCCATTGCTCAATTTGATGCTCAGTCAGGTGAAATGAATGCTGACTTCCTTTTTGAACCAAACAAGGAGGAATTAGTAAAGGAGTTGATCCCGAAAATATTGAAAACACAATTTTTCAGATTCATCCTTGATAATAATGCCTCTGAACATGGAGCACGAATGGTAGCCATGGATCAAGCTACGGAGAATGCGAATGAGTTATTAAACGATTTAAAATTACAATACAACAGAGAGCGTCAAGCTGCAATTACAAACGAAATTTTGGAAATTGTAGGAGGAGCTGCAGCTTTAGAGGAATCATAAGCCAGCTATCGCCTGATAATCGGACAATTATTCAATATTTTTAAAATTCGTTCGTTATTTACCACATTCTAACATAACTTTTTAAACATTATCTCAGATATGGTGTTTAGTTAGCATTAATCAATCTAAACCATTTTTTTAAACACAAAATTTATCACAATGAACAAGAATATATTTTTATTTTTACCGATGTTATTATTAATTCTAGTTTCTGCTTGTAAAGAGGACGTTGATCCACCAGTAGATCCTATGACTATCGTAGAAACTGCCCAGGCAACTGCGGATTTAAGTTTTTTAGTTGAAGCAGTTGTTGCTGCAGATTTAGTAGATGCACTGAATAGTGGTACATTTACAGTATTCGCTCCAAACAATGCAGCGTTTCAAGCCTTACTAGATTCTGACCCAACTTGGAATGTTATTTCGGACATCCCTGTTGCAACTTTAACAAGTGTGTTACTATACCATGTTGTAGAAGGCGAAGTTAAAGAAGCTGATTTGTCTGATACTTATGTAAATACACTTTCTCCAGGTCCAAACTCGGAGCCACTTTCATTACAAATTAATGTTACTGGCGGTGTATTTTTTGACGGAGATGCTGCCCCACTTTCTACGGACATCCAAACAAGCAATGGTGTAGTACATGTAATCGACAAAGTAATGTTGCCAAATTCATTAGTAGATTTTGCACTAGCTAATCCAAATTTTTCCATTCTCGTTCAGGCCTTAACCCGTCCATCTTTTAATGGTGCATACTTAGGTGCTCTAACTGGAACAAACCCATTAACAGTGTTTGCGCCAACAAATGCAGCTTTCGAAGCTCTACTTGCTGTAGTCCCAACTTGGACTACTTTGGATGACATTGGAGATGCTTCTCTTAAGGGAGTGTTAGATTACCACGTATATGCAGGAGGAAATGTACAATCAGATCAATTGACTGATGGTCAAGTTATTCCAATGTTAGGTAGTGGTGATATCACTATAGATTTATCGAACGGCGTTGCTCTAAGCACTCTTGGTGGACAAACTGTGAGTGTAGCTATAGCTGACGTACAGAGCTTAAACGGTGTAATACATGTTGTTGAGCAAGTTTTACTACCACAATAATTTTTCATTCTGGTTTAGAAGGAAGGGAGACAAGCGAAAGCTTGTCTCCCTTTTTTTATGAGTTAATACTACTGCTATAAGTATAGACTGAACAATAGTCGAGGTAGCCCTGAATGGAATTATCCATAAAAAGATGTATTGTGTTCCCCACAAGTCTTGGCATCCATCTTAATCGGATCAACAAGCCACAAGGAAAATGTAAAGGGTATAATTTAGCAAATTTATCCTTAGCGCTGAATTTTGTTTTCTCAATTAATAAATTGAACAAGAAAACTAAACTTAGGTCAATGCTCGAGGGAGAGAGGAATCAGTAAGTATAGTAGAAGATTTTTAACCGATCTAATCAGTAAACTTGTATCCGACACCTCGAATACTGTGGAAGTACTCTGGCTGCTTGGCATCCTTTTCAAAGTATTTTCTGAAGGATAGAATAAAATTATCGATGGTTCGGGTGGATGGAAAGACATCATATCCCCAAACGTATTTTAGGATTTGTTGACGAGAAACTGCTTGGTTTTTTCGGTCTACTAAAAGTTTAAGCAAAGCTGCTTCTTTCTTAGTTAAATTGAATGATTGACTCTCGAAGTTAGACGCTTCATAGGTGCCAAAGTTTATTTTATTACCACCAAATGCATAGGTGCTCAATTGGGTTTCTTGCTCAGTACCTTTCAAACTGTGTTTGACTAAGACTCTGGTCCTTAACAATAATTCTTCAAGGTTAAAAGGTTTGGTTAGGTAGTCATCAGCGCCAAGTTTTAATCCATTTACTTTATCCTTGCTCGTATCCTTTGCGGTCAAGAACAATATGGGAGTCTCGTTATCCGTCAAGCGAATTTTTTCACAAACTTCAAATCCGTTAACCTCAGGCATCATTACATCTAGGATAACCAAATTGAATCGTTGATTTTTAAATTTAAACAAAGCTTCACTTCCGTTAACAGCTTCCTCAACTTCATAACCCTCCAATTCTAAGTTTAACTTAATGCCGTCTCTTAGGCTTTTTTCATCTTCAGCAAGTAATACACGCGTCAACATAATTATTTTTTTGAATTCAAACGTTAAATATAATTTTAAATATGGCTCCACTAGGAAGGTTATGCTCAATATCAACTTTCCCATCTTGAAACTGAACGAGCTGCTTAACAATATAAAGCCCCAAACCAGTTCCCTTAGCTTGTCGCGTCTCTTCATTTCCCACGCGATAAAACTTATTAAAAACAGCGGAATGTTCTTCATTAGGTATTCCAGGACCTGTATCCGCAATAGATAACTCTACCTTGTTCTTTATTTGTTTTAAGGTGATAGTTACCGCTGAATTTTTAGCATACTTGATGGCATTATCTAATAAATTACTTAAAATTGAATTTATACAAGTCTTATCACCCTGTATGAATATGTCAGCTTGGATATCTGCACTTAAAGCGATGTCTTTTCTCTCTTTATAATATGTTACTATCTGATTGCTTAGCACACTGAGATTCAGGGCTTCCTTAGTGAATCCATATTGGTCATTTTCAATTTTTGCAGCAATGAGGATATTTTCAACTAAATTTTCTAAACGATCAACCTCCGAAAGAGAGCTTGCTATAAGTTGATTTTGCTTTTCTTTGTCTAACGTTCGTAAACGCAGGGTTTCATTCATTAACTTAATCGAAGCCAATGGCGATTTTAACTCATGAGTAATAGATAGAATAAAGTTCTTTTGCTGTCGGGCAATGGCAATTTCCTGCTTGAAGGATTGAAATATTTTGACCATTCCAAGAGTTAGAATAATGAAGAAGACGATTCCTTCCGTTAAAATCATTACTTTTTGTCTCTTGAATTTTTCATTAAGCACTTGAAAATCTTCTGTAGATTTAAAATCCATGGAAGTGCCTCCCTCGTATACCTCGTACTTAAGGCTTTCAAATTTTACTAGGTCAGAATAATGCTGCTCTATTTTTGAGTAGAGTAAATAATTCCACCAAAATAAGAATGCAAAGACATAAATTAAGATGACGTAGAATAATAAAAATTTCTTTTTTGTTTTTTCCTTGAACATGTCTAGTTAGAATTAGAATGTTTTGGTAAGATAACAAAGAATGTGCTGCCATTGTTTTCTTTACTTTCAAACCATATTTCCCCTTCACTATTTTCAATAATTTGCTTACTAATAGCCAAGCCTAGTCCAGTACCGCTGGATTTGCTTGTAAAGTTTGGCACAAACACTCTGTGCGCCATATCTTTGGGTATCCCAACACCATTGTCTATCACTTGTATTTCGAAGTGTTTCTCTTTTTCGAAAAGTAGCACCTTAACCAGTGGCTCTTTCTTGTCTTCACTGGCTTGCTGAGCATTTTTAATAAGGTTGTTGAATACACTTAATAATTGATTCTTATCGGCATAAACCCACGCATCTAGATTTTTTTGAGAAAATTGAATCGATGTTTTACTGGTTTGGTTAAACAAGTTGACCACATTCTGAATAATGTCGGTAAGGCTAACTTTTTCTTTACTGGCACTGGGCATTTTAGCAAAGGAAGAAAATGCAGTAGCTATCTCAGAGAGATTATCAATTTGTTCTATCATCGTTTGACAAACCCTCTTGGCAAGTTGCTCTACATCATCTGGATTCTCTTGTATGGTACGCTGAAGATGCTGAATACCCAATTTCATCGGAGTTAATGGGTTTTTTATCTCGTGCGCAATTTGTCTAGCCATTTCACGCCATGCGGATTCTCGTTCAGACAGTGCAAGTGCATGCGCACTTTCTTCTATCTGTTCAATCATTTTATTGTATTCTGCCACTAATGCCCCAATTTCATCATCACTTTCCCATTGTATTTTTTCGTTCTTACTACTTACTGAAACCAAGCCAATTTTTTTGGCAATACTCGCTAATGGTCGAGTTAAGGAATTGGAAACAATAAAAGCCATAAGGATAGAAATCATCATCAATAAAACATAAACATTAACTAATGCTACCATTAAATCAGATAACTCATTGTTTAGTGTTTCTTCCTGCGCGAAATAGGGCATATTGAGTATGCCGATTGCTTGACCATCAGCCAATCGAATGGGGACATATATAGATTGGTAATTTAACTTTCCAATTTGCTCTTGGTGAATGTATCTTTCCTCCCTCAAAGTCAAAATGTGATGAAGTGCTAAAGGGTTTATTTTATTGGAAATTAGGCCGCTGCTAAACACCTCAGGCTGCGAGCTAAACTTTAGGGTCCCCTCTAGATCAAAAAAGTTAATATCGATCCCTTGAATTTCTGCCATAGAGGCTACTTCTGTTGCCATGTTATCTGGCAGTCCCAATGTAGCTCCATTATTCTCTCTCATTATATTATATTCCAAAGAAGATAAGACAGCTTGCTGTTTCTTGATTAGTTTATCGGTCTCATTAGTTTTATATATTTTACTAAAATATCCAATCGTAACAATGCCAATTACAATAAAAGATGCAACAGTGATTAAGGCAATTGATAAATTGATTTTATTCTGAAAGCTTAAACGTAAAGGTTTAATAGAAATTAGCGTGCTGCGTTTACCTAGGATATAAATAACGATAAACACAATGAACCCGAGAAAGCCCAGAAAGCAAATGATATAACTAAAGGTTGAAACCCCGACCAGCCAGGATGTGCGCTTATCACTAATAACAACGACTGTTTCTAAATCAATTTGGAAAAAAGTTAACTCTAAGTTTTCATCCCTCAGCACAAATGGATAGTTTTCTTTCAGCTCGAAAGATTTCAAATAATAGGGGAATGGATACTCTCCAGATTGACTGATAATATAGTTGCTTTTGTATACACCGTAATCATACTCTTCAGAAGATCCAAATTCAGCAATAGGGCTGGTTTTTTGCTCAATCAGTAACTCGGGATAAAGATTTTCTTTAGTGAAGGTTTTCGGGCTTAACTCTAAGACTAAAGTCCCGCTTACTTGCCCATTGTTTTCAATTGGGAGGATAGATAAATAAGAATTCTTGCCATTACTCTGGGGGACAAGGAATAACCATTCAGAATAGGTGTCATCTGCCTGCTGGTTAATGATATCATAAAAGTAGCTTAACTCAATATCTCTGGAGGTTTTAATTGGCTTTCCTTCGAGGTTAAATGCAGTAGCGCTAACATTATACCGGCTTAGCGAACCTCCAAAATACAGGAAGTTCAATCGTTGTTGTAATTCTTTTTCTGAAACGAACGGAGAGATAAAAAACTTTTTGAAGTAAGGGTCTTTTTTAATCTCATCTTGGATTTCTTCAAATTGATATTCCGTGATTAAATCGTGATTTTCACTAAGTTGGTTGGCTGTAATTTCCTTTCTTAAATTTTCATTCTTAACATTATAAAAACTCAATATGCTCGCAATAATTACGGATGAAAAAAACAAACTGTTGATGATATGATAGAATCGATTTTCATAGTTATTTGTTCGTAACAGTAGAAAGAATATCACGCTATGGAAACACAATACTAATGGAACGAGCGCAGCAATCGGTTCTAGGTTAACATAAACCATCAGTAAGCCACACAACGCAAAATAGCCTAAAACAATAAAGTATTTTGTCTTGAGGTAGTTTAGATAGATGGCATGAGTCCATATGTAAAGACTTATAAATAAGCCAAGGGTAAGTATGCCTATTATTGTCAAACCTAACCAAGTGTATACGCTGCTTAAAGCGAAGTTGCTAATTTCGAATGATATGGTGGAATCTAAGATTAAACTTTGTAAAATGGCATTGTAGAGCACAATTTGTAAAATTAACCATGCACCAAAGACCAATTGGCCAGCATGACGCAAGCTCCATTGCTTGAGATAATACTGTACTCCAATGAGTAAATTAATAAACAATAGAATAATTGCGTTAGCAAATAAATGGCCAAGTGAAGAACCAAAATACTGGGATGCATAAAGTGCGGGGTTAAATAGCACACTGTGGATAAATCCAAAATTGGCAAATTCAATGAGCTCAATAAAAACGATGCTAGCAATTAGCAATACTAGATAACTGGTCCATGGGGCGTAGGACTTGTTGAAATAGTAAATGAATAACCAAGTTGTCATCCAAAAGGAGAATAAGCAGACAAAACCCATAATCAGTTCATCATTTGATGCAGTAGCTGCATTATCGCTTGTTCTTTTTACACTAAACAGCAGCGTATTGTTCAAGCTCATCATGGCATAACCCTTATTCTTCTCGGTGCTTATTTCCGTTTTTTCATTCAATGGATAGCGTGGATAAAACTCATTGCTTAAGTACTTGTTCTCAATGTGAAAATTGTGCTTAAGCAGTTGCATTGCAATTAACTGATATGCTCCTATTTTTCGCTTAAATCCAATATAATAGCCATTTTTAGTGAGAATCAATTTCCCATTTCCGTCCATGTCGAGCGGAGAGATATTGGGCAGCGTTAAATTCTTATTCCAAAACATTAAACTATCTGATTTGAAAACAAAAAACAAGATGTCGTCTTTCAAGTAGTCAGCAATATCTTCGGTGGACATATTCCCTAAAGAAATTTGATTGAGCAATTCCGAATTGGATGAAAGCGCATTTACTTTTCGCTCAAATTGATATATATTATCTTGCGCGAGTCGACAAGTCTTTTCAAAATTTTCAGTAGGACTTTGAAAAATAGTAAACCCTAAGCCTGTAATAAACAGAAGACCGAAGAATACTAGACTAAGTTTAAAGAGTTTCAAATGCTAACGCTTTAGTGTAAAAAATTAAAGGTATATAATTTGATAACAAAAATTGTGCTCAAAATATCTTGAGTAAAGAAACGAGTTAAACATGCTAAACTTATTGCTGTTTGCCAAAATTTTGTGTAAAATAAAAATGGCAATAAGTATTTTCGAGAGGATCTTCAAAATAGATACCACAACCCACATCTTCAACATTAGCGGCTAGCATGTTTGATCGATGTCCTTTGCTCTGAATGAATGCATTCACAATAGCGTTGCAGAGCTCGTAATAGCTTGAGGGATTCTGCGTGTCGATAGTCCCAAAATAAATATTTTCTGCTAGTGCGATAGACGATTCATATCCAGCTATAGCCGCTCTTTTATCCACTGTTGCTAAGGATTCGCTTCGTTTGTTGGTATGTGCAAAAAATTGAAAAGATTGCATTTGTTGACTATGAATATAGGCAGCATCGCTTAAATTGGCGTTGTAATTTAAGGCAGATTTCCCTTTTCTTTCCCTATAAACATTCGTTAGATAGCGTACACCAAGTTCAATCAAATTATGGTCAATGGCTTTTACATTAATTCGTTCATTGAATATGTTTGGGTTAATTTCTTCTGGCAAGTTATACGAATTTCCCAATCCAAAATTAACTGTAAGTAAGCTGCATAAAATCAATATGTTTATTGAGGCTTTCACACCTACTTAACGATTTTATTTTTTGAAATATTATGAGGGTTAGGGTTAAATAATTGGCATGTGAATTAGGTATAGTTTAAATTCAGTCTAAATTGTTAAAATTGTTGAGTTTTTGACAATGTTTATTGGCTTTTTATTGCAACAAGTACTACCTTTGAGCGGATTTTAAATGACAATTTTATGACATTTAGTAGGCTAAACGCCCCAAAACATTCGGTTCGCAGTATATTTCATGTATTGCTTCTATTTATTTTATCCACCTTTACGCTAACGATTTATGCACAAGATGCTGTAAATCAAGCCCAGTGGGATAACGGAAAATCACTTTTTAAATCGCAATGTCAAAGTTGTCACCTTCCAGATAAGAAGATGACAGGACCTGCTTTACAATATGTAAGACAGCGTTGGATTGATAATGCGGATTATAAAGATAAGACGGGTGAGGAGTGGCTTTACGAGTGGATTAGAAATAATTCTTCCGTTTTAGCAACTGGGCATACGTATGCTAATGCTTTGTACAATGAGTACGATAAATCAGTAATGAGTTTGTTTCCGCAATTATCAGATGAAGAGATTGACGATATCCTGTACTATGCTGACAACTTTGATAAAGGATCTAGTCCTGCAGCAATGACTGCTGCTGGAGGAGGCGAAACTGTTGTTCAATCTTCATTTCCAATGGAGACATTCTTATGGATTTTAGTAGGAAGTTTAGGCTTTATTGCTTTGATCCTATGGAGAGTGTTTAGTATGCTCAATAGGCTGTCTTTAGAAAAAGCAGGTGTTGAAATTCCTCAAACAGTTCCAATTTGGAAAAATAAGAAGCTAATTACGCTTGTAAATATTATTGTGGTCGTTTTTGCGGGATATTATACCGTTTCAAGTGCTATTGGTTTGGGAAGACAACAAACTTATGCGCCTGAACAGCCGATAAAATATTCGCATGAATTGCATGCAGGTAAGTATCAGATTGATTGTCAGTATTGTCACTCAGGGGCTAGCCAAAGTAAGCATTCTAATATTCCATCAGTTAATGTTTGTATGAATTGTCATAAAAACATTCAAGAAGGGCCTCAGCATGGTAGAGAAGAAATAGCTAAAATATATTCAGCAATTGCTTATAACCCTAATAAGGGAACTTATTTCGCAGACGATGCACCTTTAGATGATGTGAAAGCTGCCTTGGTAGATTATTTAAAGCAAGATTACGAAGAAGATGTTAATCAAGATGCGCTTGAAGCTGCCACCGAAGCGGCGTTTGCCATGTATGATAAGCCAGTGGAGTGGGTGAGAATACACAACCTTCCAGACCATGTTTACTTCAATCACGCGCAGCACGTCAATGCGGGTAATGTTGAATGCCAAACATGTCATGGAAATATTCAGGAGATGGAAGTTGTTGCACAACATGCGCCACTTTCCATGGGATGGTGTATCAATTGTCACCGTGAAACAGAGGTTGATATGGGTAACAATTATTATCAAGTATATGAACAATACCATGAAGACTTGAAGTCAGGTGCAATGGATAAAGTAACTGTAGAAGATGTTGGTGGCACTGAGTGCCAAAAATGTCACTATTAATTATTGTAAAAATTTAATACCGATTTAAATGGCAAATAAAAAGCAATATTGGTTATCTCTGGATGAAAAAAATAATGAATCAGAAGCAAATTCTAAGGAATTTGGTACTGATTTACCAGTGTTAAACAGCTTATCAGAAACAATTTCTACGCAAAAGTCCGGTAGAAGAGATTTTTTAAAAATGTTAGGTTTTGGAGTTTCGGCTGCGGCAGTCGCAGCGGCTTGTGAAATACCAATAAGAAAATCTATTCCTTATGTGGTAAAACCAGAAGAGATTACTCCGGGAATCCCTAATTATTATGCTTCTGCATACATTCAAGGAGGTAATTACAACAGTTTCTTGGTTAAAACTCGAGAAGGTCGGCCAATTTTAGTTGAAGGGAACCCTGATTCTGTAATAACGAGTGGCGGGGTAAACCCTAAATCTATAGGTTCATTATTAAATTTATACGATGAAGCAGGTCGTTTAAGAGGTCCTATGAAAGCAGGAGAATCTTCTAACTGGGATACCGTTAATTCAGAAATAAGTTTAAAATTAGCTGAAATTGCTGCCTCAGGAAAGAAAATAGCTTTATTGTCAAGTACAATTATAAGCCCATCTACAAAGAAAGTAATTGAGCATTTTTCCAATACATTCACTACTGCAGAATGGGTTGAGTTTGATGCAATATCTTACAGTGGTATTTTAGATGCTAATATGGAAAGCTTTGGAAAAAGAGCTTTACCAGAATATCATTTTGATCAAGCAGACTTGATTGTTGGTATGGGGGCAGATTTCCTAGGAACTTGGGTTTCGCCAACTGAATTTGCTGCAGATTATGCTAAAAATAGAAAAGTAGATTCATCCAAAAGTACAATGAGTCGTCATATTCAGGTTGAGAGTATCCCTACTTTAAGTGGAACGAATGCAGACGTGCGTATACCTATTAAGCCTTCGCAGGAAGACTTGGCAGTTATCAAATTATATAATGCGCTTGCTAAAATGTCGGGCGCTTCAACAGTAAGCGATAATACCGATTTTGATGGGGCTAAAATTGAAGCATTAGCAGATGAACTGCATGCAGCAAAAGGGAAGTCAATTGTTGTAAGTGGTTCAAATAACAAATCAACGCAATTATTGATAATTGCCATCAATGATATGTTGGGGAATTATAATTCAACAATTACTTGGGAAAGAGCTTGTTATTATCGTCAAGGAAATGACGCAAACTTAGCAGCCTTATTGGAAGATATGCGTGCGGGTAATGTTGGCGCTGTTATGGTCATGGATGCAAATCCGGTTTATTCCTTAGGTGAAGCATTTACAAGTGCCTTGGAAAATGTAGCTTTAACAATTGATTTTTCAGAAAGAAAAACAGAAACTACCGGAGTTGTTGAATATGTACTACCTAATCATCATTACCTAGAATCTTGGAATGATGCAATGCCTAAAGATGGCGTCTATGCAACGGTTCAGCCCACCATTTCACCACTTTTTGATACCAGAGCTTCGCAGGAATTACTTTTGTTATGGTCAGGAGATTCTTCTTCCTACTATGATTTCATTCGGACAAATTGGACGGATAATGTATTAAGTTCTCAAAGCAAGTATTCCGGTATTGATTCTTTATGGAGCAGTGCAGTTCATGATGGAGAAGTAAGTTTTGAAGGTGCTGGAAGTGCGAGCTTTGCAGGAATTAATGCAAGTGCCGCAGCTTTAGATATTTTAGGGGCCTCAAATGCTTCGGATTTGGAGGTTAAATTGTACGAGAAAGTTCAAATTGGAGATGGAACGCTTTCTGATAATCCATGGATGCAAGAATTAGCTGATCCTTTAACAAGAATGACTTGGGATGGATATTTCGTTGCAAATCCGAAATGGGTTGAAGAGCAAGGGCTTAAGCACAACACAAAAAACAGAGAATACAAAGTTGTCTCAACAACTATAAATGGAGTTGAATATACACTGCCTGTAGTAGGATTGCCGGGTGTACCTTTTGGTGTGTTGGGTTTTGCTTATGGATATGGCAGAACGAATACCACTCATCCAGAATATAGTAGAGGTGAAAATGCATTTAAATTAATCGATAGAAGTAAGAAAACCTCAGCTTTATTTGCTGCTTCAGGGCTCGCTGAAATGGGCGGCCATAGAATGGGGATTGTTCAGCAAGAACACGGCTTAACACATACTGGTTTAGGTGGAGATAAAACACGTAAAGTAGTTAAAGAAACTACCTTAACTGCTTGGCAAGTGAATCCTGCTGCTGATAATGACATCAATTTTGGTAGTGGGTGGATGGATAGAAAAGAATGGGTAGATAAATACTCTAACTCATTATACGGATCAGAAACTAATGATAATCCAGCCTCAAAAGAATATGGTGGAGCGCACGGAGGTGTTTTGGCTCAAGGACATCACTGGGGTATGGGTATCGATTTAAATTCTTGTATTGGATGTGGTGCATGTGTAGTCGCTTGTAATGTTGAAAATAATGTTCCAATTGTTGGACGTAATGAAGTACGACGAGCGCACGATATGAACTGGTTGAGAATTGATAAGTATCATACGGGGGATGAAGATAATCCTCAAGTGATCTTCCAGCCAATGATGTGTCAGCATTGTGATAATGCTCCATGTGAGAATGTCTGTCCTGTAGCTGCAACAAACCACAGTTCAGAAGGATTAAATCAAATGACCTATAATCGCTGTATTGGAACAAGATACTGTGCGAATAACTGCCCTTATAAAGTAAGAAGATTCAACTGGTTTGATTACCAAGGTGCAGATAGTTTCTCAAGCAACGAAGGATTTATTTTAGACAATGACTTCGACGCTGTTCAAACGGAATATGCTTTTGGAGACAAAGAAGCAGGTTTAGGATTGCACAGTCCAATGGCTAAGTTGGTTCTTAATCCAGATGTTACTGTTCGTAGTAGAGGAGTTATTGAGAAATGTAGTTTTTGCGTGCAACGAATTCAGTTGGGTAAATTGGAAGCGAAGAAAGCAGATAGAGGATTAAAAGATAGTGATGTGGTTACAGCATGTCAATCGGCTTGTCCAACGAATGCAATTACTTTTGGAGACACCAACAATGCGCAAACAGCTGTATCTAAAGTATGGGCTGATCCAAGATCATTTGGTGTAATTGAAGAGATTCATGTTTTACCATCTGTAAGGTATCTGACTAAAGTTAGAAATCAGAAGGAAGGGGATTTAGCTTAAACAAATTATTAATTAAGAAACGATATAATATATGAGCCATTACGAATCACCCATAAGGGAACCTCTAATACAAGGCGATAATATAACCTACACTAAAATCACTGATGATATTGTAGCGACTACGGAAAAAGCTCCACCTTTATCTTGGTGGATTGGTTTTATCATATCTGCAACTTTTGCTGGTATTGGTGTTGTAGCAATTCTATGGACTATCTGGCAAGGAATAGGAACATGGGGGCTTAATAAAACAGTAAATTGGGCATGGGATATCACTAACTTCGTTTGGTGGGTTGGTATTGGTCATGCAGGAACACTTATTTCAGCGGTACTTTTATTGTTTCGCCAAAAATGGAGAACGGGAATTAACCGGGCTGCAGAGGCAATGACAATTTTTGCAGTTATTTGTGCGGGTTTATTTCCATTAATTCACATGGGTAGATTATGGATGGGATTCTTTATTTTTCCCTATCCAAATACAAGAGGCCCTTTATGGGTAAACTTTAATTCACCATTACTTTGGGATGTTTTTGCAATCTCTACATACCTAACAGTATCTCTATTGTTTTGGTATTCTGGTCTGATGCCAGATTTTGCTACCATTCGAGATAGAGCAAAAGGAAAAGTTAGGAAATTTATTTATAATGCCTTGAGTTTTGGTTGGACAGGAACGGCAAAGCAATGGCAACGTTTTGAATCTTTATCCTTAATTCTTGCCGGTCTAGCTACGCCATTGGTGCTTTCTGTGCATACGATTGTATCTTTTGATTTCGCAACTTCAGTAATCCCAGGATGGCATACAACTATATTTCCTCCGTACTTCGTTGCCGGAGCAATTTTCTCTGGGTTTGCCATGGTGGAAACCTTAATGATTATTACTAGAAAAGTATTAAAGTTAGAAAACTACATCACAGTTGGACACATCGAGTCAATGAATAAGATTATTGTATTGACGGGGTCTATTGTAGGTGTTGCTTACATCACAGAGTTAGTAATTGCATGGTATTCAGGTTACTTATACGAGCAATATGCTTTTGCAAATAGAGCGACAGGAGAATATTGGTGGGCTTATGCTATCATGATGACTTGTAATGTAATCACACCGCAGCTATATTGGATTAAAAAGTTCAGAAGAAATATTGCGCTGACTTTTGTGCTATCTATATTTGTAAATATCGGAATGTGGTTTGAGCGATTTGTAATTATTGTTACTTCATTGCATAATGATTTCTTGCCTTCTTCATGGTTGTATTTCTTGCCTACTTGGGTAGATGTAGCTATTTATTTAGGAACTTTGGGAATATTTATGACCTTATTCTTACTGTTTGCTCGAGCTTTCCCAGTTATTGCGATTGCAGAGGTGAAATCTATTTTTAGTATCTCATCTGCACAAGCTAGAAAACATCAGTTGGAAGAGAATAAGAAATTTGAAAAAGATTATAAGGAATCTATTGGCGCAGAATATGCCAAGGATGACGTATTTGACACAAACTATTAATAAATTAAATTAATCCATTAAGATGGCTAGTAATAAATATATAGTAGGACTTTTTGATCATGAGGATAAGCTGATTGGCGCTATCCGTAAGTGCAAAAAGGAAAATGTAGAAATTACCGATACACTGACTCCTTTTCCAGTTCACGGATTGGAGGATGAACTTGGATATCAAGATACAAGATTGCATACGGCTGGTTTTATGTTTGGAATCACAGGTACTTTTGTTGCCTTATCCGTAATGACCTTTATCATGACGACCAATTACCCTATCAATTTTGGTGGTAAGCCAAATTTTGCCTTACCTTCTTTCATTCCAATTACTTTTGAGTTAACGGTTTTATTTGCAGCCGTAGGAATGGTAATGGTATATTGTATTAGAAATGGTTTATTCCCGGGTGCAGTTCCAAGAATATTAGATGAACGAATTACTGATGATCGCTTTGCATTAAGCTTTGAAGTCGATGATTCTACAAGTAAAGAAGATATTTCGAAAGTGGTAAATTTGCTGAAAGAAGCAGGCGCAGTTGAAGTTTCTTCAAAAGAGTTTAATGACGATACGGAGATCTTCGAAGTAGAGACTTCAGAGGTAGAAAGTTTATTGTAAACTAAGAGATTTAAATAATTTATAGGCTTAGCCTAATTTTTAACAGATAAAACAAAACAATGAAGAAGGATTTCTTGTTTTTAATAACATTAGCGGTAAGTGCAATAGTAGTTACATCGTGTAAGAGTCATGACGATAATACTGGAAGAATATTTATGCCAGATATGACATACTCTAATGCCTATGAATCTTATGCAAGCACCAAATTTCAGCATCAATCTGATACGGATGCTATATCCGCAAAAAAACCTGTATCAGGTACTATCCCAAGAGGATATTTACCTGACAATGAAGAAGTAAGAACTAATGATGGAAAACTAATGGCGTATTTATTTAAAAATTATTTCAAAAATCCTACCGGTGATCCATCTGTTGATGATGCCGCTCAGCGGTTAATGGCTGGGAATATGCTGAGTAATCCAATTGAAAAAACGGATGAGGTATTGGCTGAAGGTAAAGTGAAATATGATATTTATTGTGCGGTTTGTCATGGTAAAAAAGGTTTAGGGGATGGTTCTATTGTTGAAATTATTGATGCAGATGGAAACAAAACTGGTGAGGATGGTCCTTATACATCTATACCGCCTGCATATGAGACTAGATTACCTGGCTTGAGTGATGGAGAAATGTTTTACTCTATAACTTATGGTAAAAATTATATGGGGGGATATTTCACCCAGCTAAGTACTGAGGATAGATGGAAAGTTCTATTATATATTAAGGATTTGGCAGGGATTGAAGAAGTTGCTGTTGCTATGGTTGAAGGAAAAGGTTCAATGGAATAAGATGCGGAATAATCAAATAAAAGGATTTAACAGTTTTTAAAAGGCTAGAAGGAAAAATTAAAGTTATGTCAAATACATTTACATTCGGAGGCAACTTAAAGAAATGGGTCTTAGGACTTACCGTTGTTGGTTTGGTTCTAGGAGTTGTTCTAGGTTTCTTTTTTGATGATACGAGCCATCATAGTCGTTTGTGGGCCAACTTATTATTAAATACTTACTATTTCGCAGGAATAGCGGTTACTGGCGTTTTCTTTATTACCGCTCATCAATTAGGATATGGTGGATGGCATACGGTTTTTAAAAGAATACCAATAGCAATGGGAAGGTTCTTATATGTAGCCTTCTTCTTGTTCTTAATTATTGTTGCTGGCTTGTGGCTATCTCCTGAAGGTCTTTACAGTCACTGGGCAGACCCTCATCATAGAGATTCTATTGTATTGGGCAAAGCACCTTTCTTAACAAGAAAAGCTTATGCATTAGGTGTAATTATTTTCTTTGGTTTGTGGGCCTTATTTACTTGGTTGTTATCTAAGAAGTTTATCTCAATAAAAAATTGGAAAGAGTATTCTAGTGCGAAGAAAATTTCAGCAGGCTTCCTACTCGTTTTTGGAGTAAGTAGTTCTATTCTTAGTTGGTGGGTAATTATGTCACTAGATCCACATTGGTACAGTACTTTATTTGGATGGTACAACTTAGCCTCATATTTCTGTGCAGGCTTTGCCATGATGATTTTACTAATGATTGGCTTTAAACGAATGGGGCATTTACCTAATGTAACAGAAGATCACATTCATGATGTTGCAAAATTAATGTTTGGTTTCAGTATTTTTTGGACTTATTTAATGTTTTCACAATTCATGTTAATCTGGTATGCAAATATTCCAGAAGCAACGATTTGGTTTACTAAGCGATTTGATATTCCGATGTTTAAGGCAATTTTCTTTATTGCATTAGCAATCAATTTCTTCTTGCCGGTCTTGGCAATTTTGAAAAGAGACGCTAAACGTAATTTCTTAACCGTAGGTACAATTTCAGTATTGTTGATTTTTGGTCACTATCTAGACTTTTACCATATGGTGATGGTTGAGCCAATGGGAATACCTCACGGAAATCACGCTGCTGCAGAGCATGATGGCCATGCTAACTTGTCTGCTGATAATGTGCTTTATGCAGAAGTCGAAGCAGGGCATCAAGGTGATATTAATGGACATGCTGAAGAAGTACATGACGACCTTCACGCAGAGGAGGAGCACATGCATATGGATGAAACAGAACACGCTGATGATCATGCGGTTTTGTCTGATTCTCATGCAGATGAAGATCATGCAGAAGAATCACATGCTGCAGCAGGTCATGCGAATGACGAGCACGGACATGGAGAAGAACTAACATATGCTAAGCTTGGCTTAGTTGAGTTATTTTTCTTTTTGGGATTTTTAGGATTGTTTTTATTTATGACTTTCACAGGATTAGACGGCGAGGACCTTGAATCAGGGGACGATCCATTCCTGGAAGAAAGTAAGAATCATCATGTAAAATATAGTTAAAGATGGGCACAACATTGTTAGCCGTAATTACGGCAATTTTATTTTTTACGATCATTTTTTTGGTGGCTAAAGCCAATGAGATGTCTTCTCTCGGTAAGGATGCGGACGAGCATATGGAGGATACGAGTAATCTTCAAGGAAAACTTCTTTTTGCCTTTTTAATCCTTGGCATGGCTGCTGTGGCGTATAGTTTCTTTGAGCTAGGTCCTAGAATGCTACCCTTGTCAGCGAGTGAGCATGGTGATTTGATTGATAGTATGTTTAATATCACGAACGTCGTTGCTATGTTTGTGTTTGTATTGACTCATATTATTCTGTTGACCTTTGCTTATATGTATCGATACAAAAGAAACAGAAAAGCATATTTCTTCCCACATGATAGTAGGTTGGAGCTTATATGGACCATTGTTCCTGCTATAGTTCTTACTTTTTTAGTATTTAGAGGAATTAAGGCATGGAATGAAATCTTTGATTTTGAAAAGTTAGAAAACACGACGGAAGTATTGCGTTTCGAAGCAACAGCCAAACAGTTCGGTTGGATCTTAAGATATCCAGGTAAAGATGGTGAGTTTGGAGAGCGAATTATAGATCAAGAGCATGTCTCTCAAATCAATGAATTAGGAATTAACTGGGAAGACCCCAACAGTAAGGATGATTTCATGGCCAACGAATTGGTTTTGATCAAAGGTAAACTTACCCTTGCCAAGCTCGGAGCCCAGGATGTGTTACACGGATTTTATCTGCCACATTTTAGGGTGAAAATGGATTGTTTACCTGGACTACCTACTCAATTTATGTTTACTCCAAAGTACACTACAGAGGAGTATAAAGAAATATTGAGTCATAAAAAGTATTGGCAAAAAATTGATCCTGAAACAGGTAACCCTAAATGGCAAGATTTCCAATTTGAGCTTGCTTGCACAGAACTTTGTGGGAAGTCTCACTTTGCTATGCAGCGAGTAGTTCGTGTGGTTACGCAGGAAGAATATGATGCTTGGGTCAATGAAAGCAAGTCGTATTATTATACAGTAATCAATCCTGATGCAGCTCCAGCGGAAGAAGATGTTATTGAAGAAGTAATACCAATCAATGAAGAAATAGATAGTGCTGCATTAAGTATTGTGGCCAGAGTTAGATAATTTAATTTTAACAAAAGAGCATAAAAAATAAATTTCATGAGCGAAATAACAGCAAATCACGATTCAGCTCATGCCGCAGACGGGCATGACGATCATCATGAACAAAGTTGGTTAACTACGTATATTTTTAGTCAAGATCATAAAATGATTGGGAAACAGTTTTTAATGACTGGTATTTTCTGGGCATTTGTTGGTGGCCTATTGTCTTTGTTTTTCCGTATGCAGTTAGCATGGCCAAATGAGACTTTTCCTATTTTGGAAACACTTCTTGGATCATGGGCTGAAGGCGGTAAATTAAGTAACGATTTTTACTACGCCTTGGTAACGATGCACGGTACCATCTTAGTGTTTTTCGTATTAACAGCTGGCTTGAGTGGGACCTTTAGTAATTTCTTGATTCCCTTGCAAATCGGCGCAAGAGACATGGCATCACCTTTTATGAATATGCTTTCATATTGGTTCTTTTTTGCTGCAAGTGCGGTATTATTTATATCATTTTTTGTTCAAACCGGGCCTGCTTCCGGAGGTTGGACAGCTTACCCACCATTAAATGGTATCCGAGACATTGCCTTGAATAAGGGCTCCGGATTAGGATTCGATCTTTGGATTACTAGTATGACACTCTTTATTGTGGGAAGTACATTAGGTAGTTTGAATTACGTTTCTACGGTTATTAATATGCGTACGAAAGGCATGAGCTTTACTAAAATGCCATTGTTAACATGGGCATTAACATTTACAGCAATCTTGGGTATTTTGGCTTTTCCTGCATTACTAGCTGCTGCAGGATTATTGGAGTTTGATAGACTTTTAGGAACAAGTTTCTTCCTGAATAACATCGTTATTAATGGCGATCTGCAAGCCTATAAAGGAGGTAGCCCCTTAATTTACCAACACTTGTTTTGGTTCTTAGGGCATCCTGAAGTTTATATCATTATATTTCCTGCATTTGGTATTGTTTCGGAAGTTTTATCCGTACACTCCAAGAAACCGGTTTTTGGCTACAGAGCAATGATACTTTCCTTGGGATCAATTTTAGTAATTGGTTTCTTCGTTTGGGCACACCATATGTTTGTAACAGGAATGAGTCCCGCTATCGGTAAAGTATTCGTAATCTTTACTTTGCTAATTGCCATTCCATCGGCCGTCAAAGTGTTCAATTGGATAACCACTCTTTGGAGAGGGAATATCCGATTTACTGTACCAATGATGTTTGCGATAGGTTTCGTATCTCTATTTATATCTGGGGGTATTACAGGTTTACACTTAGGTAATTCAACTGTGGATATTCAACTGCATGATTCTTATTTTGTGGTAGGTCACTTCCATATTGTAATGGGTGTCGCTGCATTCTTTGGAATGTGGGCTGGTGTTTATCAGTGGTTTCCAAAAATGTTCGGACGATTTATGAATGAAACTATGGGTTACATTCATTTCTGGGGTTCATTGATTGGTGGTTATATGGTTTTCTTTCCAATGCACTTTATGGCAGGTGTTCCTCGAAGATATTATGCTTTTGATCAGTTTCAATCTTTCAATAACTTCCAAGATGTGAATGTTTTTATAACCTTGGCAGCATTTCTAGTAATGTCATCAAATATTGTGTTTTTAATCAACTTTTTCTACAGTATCTTCAAAGGAAGAGAAATGACGGAAGACAATTTGAATCCTTGGGGTGCAAATACGCTTGAATGGACTACACCAGTTAATCCTGGTCATGGAAACTGGCCTGGAGATTTACCAGTGGTTTACAGGTGGCCTTATGATTATAGTACAAATGGCAATGAAATTAATCCTCAAAATAAGCCTTTAGAAGAAGGCGAACACGAGCACTAGAGACCATGAGTAGAAGGGGAAGAGGCATATCAATTTCATTTAAAAGCACTTTAGCTGCAAAGCTCAGTGATGTTGCTCAACTGTATAAGGTTCGATTAGGGTCTTTAGTTGTGTTCTCATCAGTGATTGGTTACTTGCTGTTAGCTCCAACGTTTGATTTCTTGGCATTACTAATGTTATCAATCGGTGGATTTCTGGTTACTGGGGCATCCAATGCCTTCAATCAAATTTTTGAAAAGGATATAGATAGCTTAATGGATAGAACCAAAAATAGACCAATTCCTGCAGGAAGGATGACTGCTGTTGAGGGAAGTCTATGGGCAGGGATTGCTGCATTAGTGGGACTAGTGATTCTTACAATTTTCTTCAACCTAGCTACCGGATTATTGTCTGCTATCTCGTTAATCATCTATGCATTTATTTATACTCCATTAAAACGGGTGCATCCTATAGCAGTTTTCGTAGGAGCGATTCCTGGTGCCTTACCTCCAATGATTGGTGCAGTTGCTGCAACAGGATTTGTTGGTGATATAGCAATCTGTTTGTTTGCGCTGCAATTTATTTGGCAGTTTCCTCATTTTTGGGCGATTGCTTGGTACTCTTATGATGATTATAAGAAAGCAGATATTATGTTATTGCCATCGAAAGGAGGCAAAAACAAGAATAGTGCGCTAAATATATTAATTTATACCGCAACCTTAATTCCCATTACAATTATTTTATACCTACTCGGGTATTATCAATTTTTTGGTCTGGTGGTTTTACTGTTAGCAGCCGTTGTTTTTTTAATACCGGCTATTCAGTTATATCGCGATATATCAAATATCAATGCTAGGAAAGTTATGTTTGCTTCCTTCATGTATTTGCCTGTCGCACTTATTGGACTTTTAATTGATAGTATCTTATAAATTATGCAAGTGATGAATAATACATATCAAAAAAACGGAATAAGCCTTGAGAATAGGCACATAGCTCATCGTCTGATTTTATATATTTCGATGGCCTCAATTACAATGTTTTTCGCAGTAACAACAAGCGCTGTGTTGGTTAAGAAAGCGGATGTATTGAATTGGGCTCAATTTCCTTTGCCCAATATATTTTTTATAAGTACAATTATTGCTCTTGCATCTAGTCTTGCTTTTTATTTTTCTTATAGGCTATACCAGCAGAAGAAATTCATGGCTTTTAGATGGATGTTTGCTTTAAGTGGATTAATAAGTTTTGGCTTTTTGATCAGTCAATTGTTAGGCTTCGAAGCCTTAAAAGATATGGGCTTGCCGATTACTGGAAACGTGGCAGGATCTTTCATTTATTTTTTAGCTATTGTGCATGGATTGCATATTATAGGCGGACTTACGGTACTACTTATCATGCTAGTTAAAGCTATTCTTGCACGAAAAAATATACAGTTTGAAGGAAGTGGATCAATCAATAAAAAACGATTATTTTCACTTGAAATTTTAACATCCTATTGGCATTTCGTAAATGTGCTATGGGTTTATTTATTTTTGTTTTTTTACTTTAATTATCAATAATTAATTATGTCATCAGGATCTACAAATGAATATGAAGTGCACGAATGGGAGAGTCTAAAAGGCCCGTTTAATGCTAGTTATGGTAAAGTAATGATGTGGTATTTCTTAATATCGGATACATTCGTATTTGGTGCCTTCTTAGTTGCATACGCTGCGGCTAGAACTTCCAATGCTGAATCTTGGCCAATGGCAAGTGAAGTCTTTAGTACGGTTCCTGGTTTGTCTGGCAATCATTATCCATTGGTATTTGTTTCTTTTATGACCTTTGTACTTATTATAAGCTCAGTAACTATGGTTAGGGCGGTGCAAGAAGGTTTTATGGGTAATCGAAATGGAGTGATAAAGTACTTAATTCCAACCATTGCAATGGGACTTTTATTCTTAGGTTGTCAGTATTTGGAGTGGTCTCATCTAATCCATGAAGGAATGACGATGTGGTATACGCCATTTAGTGCTTTGGGGCACGGCCATGAAGGACCCCAACAATTTGGAATGTTCTTTTTTACGATTACTGGATTTCACGGGATGCACGTAGTCACTGGTGTTTTATTGAATATTTGGTTATTGGTTGAAACCGCAAAAGGTAGATTTGATAAATTAGGCAACTACGGTATGGTGGAAAAGGTAGGTCTTTTCTGGCACTTTGTAGATTTGGTTTGGGTATATGTATTCTTGGGATATTACCTACTATAATTATTATTGATAAGAGAAAAATTTAGTACAATGGCACACATGACGCAACAAGAATATGAGCAAAATAAAAAAGACGTTTACAAAACGACAGGGATACTCTCTGTAGTTACGGTCGTAGAAGTTTTAGGCTCTATAGTATATGAAAATATGGTCGAAGATTTAAGATGGCCACTTATGGTATTTGTTACTTTGGCTAGTGTAATTAAAGCTTATTGGATTATGAATGTGTTTATGCACGTTGGACATGAGAAAAAAGGATTTATGTTTACTATCCTGTTTCCATTTATATTTTTAGTTTGGGCTATTATTGCCTTTTCGTTTGATGGAGCTGCCTGGCTTGCAATGCGAAATGCGATCAATGGCATATTTTTTTAAATCATGACACAACATACATCTAATAGCAATGGGAAATTAACGACAATATTCATAGTCCTGCTGCCGCTTTTACTTTTTGGATTATTTTATTTGTATACCAAGCAAGCAAGAACAGACTTGAAAACAATGAGATATCCGCGTAAAATGTTTTCTATTGGCGTCGATACAATTACAGAGGGTTCATTTAAGCGCATCGATACAGTTTATCACGAAATTCCTTCATTTACGCTGACCAATCAATATGGTCAGACGGTTTCGAAAGATCAGTTTCCAGATAAGATTTTGATTGTAGATTTTTTCTTTACAAGTTGTCCAACTATATGTCCAACTATGAGTGAGCAACTGGCAAGAGTCCAAGAACAATTGATCCGAGATGATAAAGTAGTTATCGTTTCCCATTCTATTGACCCTGTGCGCGACACGCCAGAGAAATTAAAGGCATATTCAGAAGAGTATAACGCAGTGCCGGGTAAATGGCAGTTCTTAACTGGAGATAAGAAAGAAATTTATAAACTTGCTTTAGAAGGATACAAGATGTCAGCATTTGATGATGGTGGAGATGAGAAGCATGATGGTTTTGTTCATACCGACCGCTTCGCCTTAGTTGACCCCAACTGGAACATTAGAGGGTATTATAAAGGGACTTCAGAAAATGAAGTGAACGTCATGCTGGGTGATGTGTTATTGTTGTTAGAAGAATTCAAAAGATAAAATGGCAGCTAAGTTAGAAGAAAAAAGTGCGAAGCAAATAATTGTGGCTCTATCTGTAGTTGTCGCTTTATTAGTAGGAGTATTGAATTGGGGCATAGACAAACGCATGGTAACAGGACTTGATCTTAGTTTTTTTCCAAAGTTTCATGCCTTCCTAAATAGTATAGTTGCGCTCCTGCTAGTTGTGGGCTTAGTGTTTATTAAAAAGGGGGAGAAGTCCTTGCATCAAAAGTCAATGTTTTTGTCGTTTGTCGTTTCTGCAGTCTTTCTTTTATCTTACGTACTTTACCACACCCTGGCCGAGCCAACAACGTATGGCGGAGTTGGCGGATTGAAGTATACTTATTATTTTATTTTAATCACGCATATTATCTTAGCTGCTGTAATTATGCCATTTATACTCATGACTTTTTATTATGCATGGAGTGAGAAATGGGAAAAACACAAATCTTTGGCTAAAAAGATTTGGCCATTTTGGTTTTATGTAGCAGTAACGGGTGTTGTAATTTATTTTATGATCGCACCTTATTATAATTATTAACTCATTGAAATGAAAAAAGTATTATCCATATTGGTTTTCAATATTGTATCATTGAAGCTGGCTATTGGCCAATGTGCTATGTGTAAAGCTAGTGCTGAAACTAGTCTCGAATCAGGAGCGAGTGACGCCGCTGGTATTAATACGGGTGTATTGTATGTCTTAGCCATCACTTTTGGAATGTTAAGCTTTATGGGCTATCTACTATATAAAGGAAACAAGGCTACTCGCCCGGTCGATTAAAACTTAGGGTGATAAGTCAAACTATTTGATTTCTCATTTTTCTTAATATCCATCTTTACGCAAATTCCCATATGAAAAAGATAATCGCATTACTCCTATTATTGAGCTCCAGTTTCGTATTTGCTCAAAATGAATTTGATTGCTATCACTTTGATGAGCGGGGACAAACGCGCGAGCATTTTGTCGATTTTAAATCCATGCTGCTTGATATAAGTTTTGACACAAAGGCCAGAAAAGTCTTGGGACAAGTACATTACGACTTTACAACTATTCGACCTTTAATTGATCATTTGGTTTTGGATGCACCAGAAATATTGATAGAAGCGGTATTATTTGATGGCACGCCTGTTGAATATGCGACTGATGAGGAGCACTTAATCATTTACTTCCCAGCTTCGTTGCCATGGGAGGAGAGCCATCAATTGGATATTACATATTCTTGCCAACCGGAAAAAGGATTATACTTCTTAGGGTGGAAGGATACAACCAATAGAGCAAGGAAACAAATTTGGACGCAAGGTCAAGGAATCGATAACCGATACTGGGTCCCAAGCTTCGATGATGTTAGTGATAAGCTTATTACTGAAACCATAATAACTTTTGACTCTAAATTCGAAGTTGTTTCTAATGGAGACTTAATTGGAAAAGAAGATCATGAAAATGGAATGAGCACTTGGCATTATAAAATGAAAGATGCACATGTGCCTTATTTGCTTATGATTGCTATTGGGGAGTATGATTTCAAGGATATGATATCCTCTTCAGGAATTGTAAATCGGCAGTATTACTATCCCAATAAACCCGAAGAGTTTAAACACACCTATATGTATTCAGTCGAAATGATGGACTGGATGGAAGAAGAATTCCAAGTGCCTTATCCTTGGGGTAAAATATACCGAAATGTTCCCGTTGCAGACTTCTTATACGGCGCTATGGAAAACACAACTTCCACAATTTTTACAGATTATTACTTGAAAGATAGTAGAGAAGCATTAGACAGAACTTATGTGGGTACGAATGCCCATGAGTTAACGCATCAGTGGTTTGGAGATTTAATTTCTGAATGGAACGGCGCAAGTCATTGGTTGCATGAAAGTTTTGCAACGCATTATGCTAAACATTTTGAACGCAGTGTTTTTGGAGAAGATTATTTCCAATGGGAACGAAATATGGAAATGCGACGAGCAATGAGTGCGGATGACAAAAATGACTTACCTATCGCACACAGCGAGTCAGGATCATCTAGGCATTATCCTAAGGGGAGTTTTGTTATTGATATGCTTCGCGAAGCTGCCGGAGGAGATGAGGCATACAAAAAGGTAATTAATGCTTATTTGAAGAAATATGCATTTAAGCATGTAGATACACATTTGTTTCAACTTGAATTTATGGAGGTTTTGGGACTGAATTTGGATTGGTTTTTTGACCAATGGGTCCGGAAAGGCGGATATCCAATTTTTGAATGTGATTATACGGAATCTGCTGGTCAAGTGAAGATAAATATTAGTCAAATTCATGACCAAAGCGAGACCATAGGTTTATTCAAGGTTCAAATGCCGATTCAAATTAGATTCGCAGACGGAACAGATACCTTATTCAATGCTTCAATTGACAGTCAAGAAACGACCTTGAGTATCTCTAATACCTTGGGCAAGTCAATTCAATATGTTTTATTCAATGTAAACCATGCACTTTACGCAAAAATTGAACAAGAAAAAACAACGGCCGAACTTTTGGCACAAGCACTAGAAGCAAAGGATATGATCGATCGATATTTAGCTTTGGCCGAATTGGAAGATCGCCCATTAAAAGAAAAAAGAAATATACTCTTAGCATGTTTTGAGAATGAAAGCTTTTTTGCTCCTCGGGCTAATATAGTTAAGCAACTAGCAAATGATAACAATAGTAAAAGTCAAGAACTAATCATGAAATCTCTGCTTGATAATGACGCGCGTGTTCGTCGAGCAGTCGTTTACCACTTAGAAAAAGTATCAAAAAAAATACAGCCAGTGTGCGAAAATTTGTTGCTTGATAGCTCATACGCAAATATTAAAATGACTTTGGAAAAGCTTATTGAGGAGTTCCCTGAGAGTAAAGAGAAGTACTTGAAAATAACCCATTTAGACGCACAAAAAAATGACCTGCTAAATATTGCCCATTTAAGCTTCAAAGCACAGGATGACGACTCCTTTGCCTTCAGTGATCTGATTGATTATGCTGGACCTTCCTTTGAGTTTAGAACAAGGATTAAAGCCATAGAGGCCTTAACTGATCTCGCTTACCAGGGCGATGATTTTACCTTCCTACTTATCGATGCAAGTGTAAACTTTAATCGCAGATTAGCGGGAGTAGCTAGCAATGTTTTGATGTCTATAGAAAATCAGGACCTGCTTATTGAAGCATTGGAAAAGGGAGACTTTGATAAGAATGAACGCAAAAGAATTGAGCAGTTAAAAACGAAGCTAGGTATTTAAATTCTAATCTCTTCGATAGGTTCCCAAAAGTGTTTGTCAAAGTTTTGGATTTGATGATTGCTGATATTTATCCCCTCTTTTGTTAAAAGTTTTTGCATTAATTCAGGGGGCGAGAAATGATGTCTTCCGGTTAATAAGCCTTTCCGATTTACAACGCGATGAGCAGGAACAGGAGGCTCAACAGTATGCGAATTATTCATCGCATACCCAACCATCCTTGCTGCTTTTTTCGCTCCAACAGCTGCTGCAATCGCACCATAGGTAGATATTCGTCCTTTTGGTATCAATCGAACTACAGCATATACTTGTTCAAAGAAACTTAAGTCTTTCATTGCTGAATATTATTACTTGGGCACACGCTACTGAAATAAATTAAACTGTACATAATTGATGTTCCGCCCATCCTTAATGTGCATCTTCTCATAGAAGGTTTGGATTTCGGTTAGCTCAGCAAAAGCGGTCCCTTTTCTATAGATATCTCGCTCTACAACATTGTAATCCATTTCCTTGCCATCTAAAACACCCATGGTGTAATCAAAGAGTAATTCACTATCGGTTTTTACATGAATAATGGCATCCTTTGAGCAAATTTTCTTGTATAACTCTAAAAATTTAGGGGAAGTTAAGCGATGCTTTGCATGCCGATCTTTTGGAAATGGATCTGAAAAAACAATCCATATTTCCTGTACCTCTCCACGCTCAAAAAACTCTTCTAAAAGTTCAATCTTTGTTCGCAGGTAGGCGGCATTTTCAAGGTTTTCTTCCAAAGCATCTTTAGCGCCTTTATGTATTCGAGCTCCTTTAATATCAATACCAATAAAATTGCGATTGGTGTGGCGCTTTGCCAAATTGAAGGTATACTCTCCTTTACCACATGCAAGTTCAAGTGTTAACGGATGGTCGTTGTTGAAATGACTCTTCTTCCATTTCCCTTTCAAGTCAATAAAGTCTCCCTTAAAGTTGACTAAACTGGGTTTTTTAAAATCCAAATTTTGATAAAAATTGGAAAATGATTTTAGCTCGGTAAATCGTTTTAGTTTGTCTTTGCCCATAATGATGTTCATTATATTGAATATACTTTGTAAAAATACAAGGATTCATTTACTTTCGGTTCAGATAGGCAGGCTAATTATCCTCTACAATAGGCTTTTTTTGTCTTTTTTTAATCATATGCTTAGAGTATCTTTACATACTTGTGAATTAAGTCTCAAACTATTTTACAGATTAATGCGTTATCAAGGCACTAGATTATTATGATTAAAAAAATATTTTTTATTTTACTTGGACTCTTTGCTTTGGTCCCTTTTGCTCATGCCACTCATTTGGTAGGAGGAGAAATGACTTATGTGCGTTTAGCCGGTAATACGGTTCGAGTAACATTGACAGTTTATCGGGATAACATCAATGGTCAAGCTGCATTTGATGGGGCTGCAACGCCTAATGCAGCGGACTGCACAATAAGCTTTTATGCTGATAATGGCGCATTTTTAGAGGCAATCGAAATTGATTTGGATAATGTTACATTGGTAAATATTCAATTGCAACCCTGCCAGGAAGAAATACCAGGAATAGAAACGCAAGAAGGGACTTACGTATTTGATGTTAACTTGATTAGTATAAATGGCTTTAATCCTGCACAGGGCGTTACGCTAGTTTATGGGAGGTGTTGTCGCAATGGTATTATTGACAATTTGAATAATCCTGGTGATCAGGGATTCTCTGCATTGGTCAGAGTTCCGCCATTAGCTATTCAAAATAGCTCTCCAATATTTAATAGTTTTGAGCAATATTTATGTGTAAATAGGTTCAATCAAATGGATTTTTCTGCGACAGATCCTGATGGTGATTCTCTATACTATTTTCTTTGTGACCCTTATTTGGGTTTGGATGATAATGCACCAGCTGCGGATGCTGTCAATTTAAATTTTGGTGGGACCTACATAAATTATGGCCCTCCTTACAATACTATTGCATGGGATGCAGCTGCTGGGTATTCTGCAGTAAATCCTTTGGGCGGTGTAATGGCATTGAACGGAGCGACTGGAATTTTAGGAGCAACACCGCCTACCACAGGAGTGTTTGTGATGGGAGTGTGTGTCTCTGAATACAGAAATGGGGTGCTCTTGAGTACGGTAAGTAGAGATTTTCAATACCTTGTGTCTCAATGTGATTTTCCTGATATATTGATTGCAACGGACCCCAATTTAGCACAAGATTCTGCTACTGGTTTATTTACAATTGATGCGGATTGCAACGAGGGTATTGTAAATTTTAACTTAGCTAATAATGTGGATATTGTGGGCTACTCTTGGGATTTTGGCGATCCAACTACAGCTTCAGATACATCAAACCTTCAAAATCCAAGCTACTTTTATGCAGACACAGGTACATTTATTGTCACCGTAATTGGTTTTGCAGCAGATGGTTGCGCGGATACTTCGCAAGGACTAGTGATCTTCTATCCTATTTTTGACCCGGGATACACCTACGAAGATTCATGCTTAAACCAAGATGTGGTGTTTATAGATACATCCTTTTCCACGACGGGCAATTTAAATTCTTGGACATGGAATTTTGGTGACCCTGGTACTTCTCAAGATACTTCCACCAATCGATTCCCTAATTACCAATATACGACTGCGGGTACTTTTACTGCTAGTTTGATTGTTACCACAGATAAAGGGTGTATCGATACTGTGTACAATAATATTACTATCCATCCCTTACCCGAGCCATCCTTTAGTTTGTCCAATCCACAATGTGAGGGCACGCCGGTGACTTTATTAAATACTTCTCAAATTCAAAGTGGTGCTATCCAAAATTATGAATGGGTTCTTGACAGTGCAGTTTTCAATTCAACTGACGTCATATATAATTTTACCACAGCGGGTGTTTATCCGGTGCAACTTATTCAAATATCTGACTTAGGGTGTACAGATACCTTACTTCAAAATATTACAATTAATGCGCTTCCTACAACTAATGTTGTGGGCAATTCTCCAATTTGTCCGAATACCAATACCCCTATTTTAGCTTCAGGCGGTGAGGATTATCAATGGACGGCAAACCCTTTACTAAGTGCGGATGACATTGCTAACCCTATTGTGAGCATCTTGGATAACCCCGCTACATTTTACGTTCAGGTCACGGATAGTAATCAATGTATAAGTAATGACTCATTATTTATAGATTTGTTTGCCTTACCTCCTGCAGAAGCAGGACCAGATACATCTGTTTGTTTGAATGCTACGAATGTTATATCATTTAATACATCCGTTCAGTTGCAAGCCAGTGGTGGCTTGAATTATATTTGGACACCTAACATCGATTTAACAACAGATACTTCGGCAGTTACAATTGCATCACCAGATTCTACCATCACCTACACCGTTACCGTTACAGATACAAACTCTTGTATCAATACAGATTCTGTCAACGTGGTGGTGCTCAATCCAGCATTGGAGCTTGTTTCAGTTGAAGTAGATTCCTTGTGTTTTGGTGATACGGTCTTCGTAGATGTTTTGGATGTTGGAAATGTTACCTCATACACTTGGTCACCGAACCAGTTCATAACGGACAATTCAATCAGAGAACCAGGATTCTTCCCGCCTTTAACTCAAGAATATTTTTTAGAAACGATCAACTATTGCTATCTAGATCGTGACACAGTGACTATTGAGGTTGTTTCTCCACCAGCTATTGACGCAGGACCACTCGATTCAATATGTATAGGAGACCCTCCTTATCAGTTGGATGCCCAACCCAATACCTATGATTTTTATCAATGGACAACGGTTGATGCAAGTATAAGTGATAATTCTATACCAAATCCAACAGTACAACCAGCGGTAAATGCTTGGTACTATATTTTTGCAGTAGACACGGTAGGTTCTTTGTCATGCGAGAGCGAAGACTCTGTCCAAATTCTTGTTTATAATGTGCCGGATTTAGCCTTAGATTATCCCGCTAACTATCCTGGCTATCTTTGTCAAGGAGATTTACTGGATTTAACCGCCACCTCATTTGATGGCACTCAATACAGTTGGACCTCTAACCCCGTTTCATTAATTATAAATCCTAATAACTCGGTGGCTACAGTATCTCCTGCAGATACGTCCACCTTTTTCAATACAGTGACCAATGTTCATGGTTGTTCTACTTCAGATTCAATAATTGTGGATGTGCAATTGCCTGTAGTAGCTTCGATTACGGGAGACACCATTATGTGTGTGGGTTCATATGTAGATCTAGAAGCTAGTGGAGGATTATATTATCAATGGCAGCCAGATACTATATTTTCGAATCCTCAATTTTACCTGACACAAGCCTCTCCGGATAGCTCTTTGACGGTGAATGTCACTGTCAGTAATGATTGTTTTAGTGATGTTGCGACTCATCCTATTATAGTGAGCCAACTACCATCAGCCGATGCCGGGCAAGATGTAACCATAATTCGTGACGAGACAGGCTTTATCAGTGGATCAGGTTCAGGTGAACCTTTGTGGTATACTGAAGATAAAACATTCGATGGACTAATAGATATTCCAAGTATTTTTAATCCGGAAGTTAGTCCACTGAGCACAATAAATTACGTTTTAGAAATTACTGACCCCCTAACGAATTGTGTTAATTATGATACCATGACAGTTTTTGTTGATGTGGTAACTTTATTGGCATTCCCGACAGGTTTCTCACCAAACGGTAATGGAGTTAATGATTTTGCTGGACTAATTAAGTGGCTTAATATTGAAAGATTGGTATATCTGTCCATTTATGATAGATGGGGTGAAGAAGTTTTTAGAACGGATGAATTGTTTGGTTCTTGGGATGGAACTTATCGAGGGCAAGACTGTGAAATAGGGACATACATGTGGGATATTCGTGCGGTTACCAAAGATCAAGAAGCAATCAATCGCAAGGGTAATATTACACTTATTCGCTAAGCATTAATACCTGAAACTGTATGAGTATTAGATATTTTCTATTGTTAGGAATTGGCAGTTTATGTTTTATTACATGCCAATCAAATGCCACTCAATCTAGTCCGGCTGATAAAGTTGAAGAAGTATATGTTTCGATGTCTGGCAGGGCTGTTTACGACACGTATTGTGTTGCTTGTCATGGCGCTAACGGTAAAATGATGTTCTCAGGGGCAAGCGATCTTTCAATTTCAAAGCTTGATCTCCAAACACGTATTACACAAATCAAGAACGGCAAAGGAGTGATGAACGCTTTTAAAAACATCCTCAATGAAGAGGAGATAGAAAAAGTTGCGGTTTATGTGGAAGAACTTCGAATAAATTAATCATATCCAATTGCAAAAGTCAGCAAAAAGTTATTTCGCTATAGGTTTAATGTCAGGCAGTTCTTTGGACGGTTTAGATATTACTTATTGTAAATATACCAAGGAAGTTGGTTCCGAAGGACAAGCGAATTGGTCCTTTGAACTATTGCACGCTAAAACTGCAGCGCTTAAACATTGGGAATTACAATTAGCCCATACAGCCGGCTATTCTGGAGCTGAGCTCGATAAACTAAGTAGGAAATTTGCCGGATATATGGTTGAAGAGCTCGGTCATTTCCTAATTGAATATAAAATTGAGCGGATTGATTTGGTCTCTTCTCATGGGCATACCATCTCTCATCATCCGGAAATTGGTAAAACTTGTCAAATTGGTGATGGACAAACCATGGCAGATTTACTTGGTCAAACTGTTGTAAATAACCTTAGGCAAAGAGATATAGATGAAGGAGGTCAAGGTGCGCCAATAGTCCCTATAGGCGATAAGCATTTGTTTGGAGAGCGTCAGTTCTGTTTAAATATTGGAGGCATTGCAAATATCAGCATCAAATTATTGAATGGACTGATTGCTTTTGATGTTTGTTCAGCCAATCAGGTCTTAAATTACTACGCCTTAAAATTGGGCTGTCCTTATGATAAGAATGGAGAATTTGCTAAAAAAGGGGTAATTAATGAGGGCTTGCTGCAACAACTGAATGCCTTTGAATACTACCAAAAACCATATCCTAAATCTTTGGATAATTCATATTCAAAAAAGTTAATTGCTAAGATTAATTCAGTTGAAATTAATCCGCACAACGCTTTAGCTACTTTCACAGAACACATAGCTGTGCAGCTAGCAAAATGTATTGAAACAACAAAGAAAAATTTAGGCTTAAATTTCTCCAAAAAAACAAGTCTACTTGTGACGGGGGGAGGGGCTTTCAATAGTTTTTTACTTGAACGATGCCAAAGTTATCTGTCTATTAGATTACATATTCCAAGTGCTGAAATCATAAATTATAAAGAAGCAATAGTTATGGGGTTCATAGGGGTACTGAGGCTGCTAGAGGAAGTTAATGTTCTGGCTTCCGTTACGGGGGCTAAAAGGGATACATCCTGTGGAGATATTTATAATCCTAAGTTGAATAAACTTGATTAAATTTATACGCTATGAGTAATAAGATATTGGTAACTGGAGCCACCGGATTTGTGGGTGCAGAGATTGTAAAGCAGCTTGTGAATCAAGGGAAGTTGGTGAAGGCTCTAAAAAGAAAGACGAGCAATACCCGATTTCTGAAGGATTATGAGGGAAGGTTTGAATGGGTGATAGGAGATGTCAATGATGTTCCATCTTTGGAAAGTGCATTTGCGGATGTTGACTATGTCTATCATAGTGCAGCGATGATTTCATTCGACCCTGCACAGAAGTATAAAATGTTTAAAGTCAATATTGAGGGCACTGCTAATTTAGTTAATATATCCCTGGAAAAAGGAATAAAGAAATTTCTTCAAGTAAGTTCTGTTTCTGCTTTTGGTAGATATGATATTAAGCATCCTATCAATGAGGAAACAAAATGGTTTGAGCACGATGAGAACACCAATTATGCGATAGCTAAAAATCGAAGCGAACTGGAAGTTTGGAGAGGGCAGGAAGAAGGCTTGAATATGGTTATTGTCAATCCTGCAACAATTTTAGGTTTTGGCGATTGGATGCAGGGTTCATCCCAAATTTTTAAAAACGTATATGATGAGATTAGTTTTTATCCGACTGGGATCAATGGATTCGTCGGTCTAGAGGATGTGGCTAAGGCATGTATTCAATTGATGGATAGTGACATTAATGGCGAGCGATTCATCATTTCAGCAGAGAATTTAGGATTTAAGGAGTTGTTTGAAATGATTGCAAATGGTTTTGGCACAAAAGCTCCAAGTAAACCTATATCACCTTTTCTTCGAGCAATTGGTTGGCGTTTTTATTGGATGAAATCTAAATTGTTGGGACAACAGCCCTTGGTGACCAAGGAAACAACCTTGTACACTTCTCGAGATTATCTATATGAGAATGATAAAATTAGAAGGGCTCTAGGTTTTAAATTTGAGGGTATAAAAGAGGTAGTTCAAAGAACTTGTAAAAAGTATCTAGAGGCAAAAATCTAGGTGAGTGGTCAGTATTGTTTTAGGATTAACACATTGACTTTTTTCTAACAAACTATCGCTAAGCTTAAGATGAACGCTTTACACTTTTAATCCAAACTCATCAGCGGTATCACTCGCAATATCATATCCAGCATCATTATGTCTTATCACGCCCATTGCAGGGTCATTATGAAGCACTCTTCTTAATCGCTCATGAGCATCTTGCGTGCCATCCGCTACGATAACCATGCCTGCATGCAAGGAATAACCCATACCTACTCCTCCTCCATGATGGAAGCTTACCCAGCTTGCACCACCAGCCGTATTGATCAATGCATTTAAAATCGGCCAATCTGCAACAGCGTCACTACCATCTTTCATTGCCTCTGTTTCTCTATTTGGCGAAGCAACTGAACCCGTATCTAGATGGTCACGTCCAATAACTAAAGGGGCATCTAACTCACCATTTTTAACCATTTCATTGAAAGCTAAGCCAGCTTTTTCACGTTCACCCATCGCCAACCAACAGATCCTAGAGGGCAAACCTTGCCAAGCAATTTTTTCGGTAGCCATGTCCAGCCAACGCAATAAGCCTTCATTTTCTGGAAAGAGCTCACGAAGTTTATTGTCACATTTATAAATATCTTCCGGATTTCCACTTAAGGCTACAAATCTGAAAGGTCCACTTCCTTTACAAAATAAAGGACGAATGTATGCAGGCACGAATCCAGGAAAGTCAAATGCATTCAAAACATCTCGACGATCTTTTGCCTGACCTCTTAAATTGTTTCCATAATCAAAGGTGATTGTTCCTCTCTTTTGCAATTCCAACATCAATTTAACATGATGCGACATTGTGTTCAATGAAAGCTCTTTGTATTTTTCTGGATTAGTTTCTCTAAGAATAGTGGCATCTTCTACAGACATATCTTCAGGGAAATAGCCGATTAACTCATCGTGAGCAGAGGTTTGATCGGTTAAGGTATCTACTTCAATATTTCTGTCCAGTAATCGTTGCAATAAATCAACAGCATTACATACTACTCCTATGGATATAGCCTCTCCCTTCTTTTTTGCGTCTAAGGCCATATCGATACCTTCATCGATATCGGTGCTCATTTTGTCTAAATATCGAGTTTCCAGTCTTTTTTTCACACGCCATTCTTCCATTTCGGCTATGAGCGCTACCCCTTCATTCATAGTAATTGCTAATGGTTGCGCGCCGCCCATACCGCCCAATCCAGCGGTGACATTTAATTTTCCTTTTAAGGTGGGCACTCCAAAGTGTTTATTTGCCAAACTAAGGTAGGTCTCATAAGTCCCTTGAACTATTCCTTGTGTACCTATATATATCCAGGATCCCGCGGTCATTTGACCGTACATCATTAATCCCTTTGCCTCCAATTCATTAAAATGCTCCCAATTGGCCCATTTACCTACTAAATTAGAATTCGCAATAATAACCCGTGGCGCATCTTTGTGAGAGCGCATGACTCCGACCGGTTTACCACTTTGAACCAATAAGGTTTCGTCATTTTCTAATTCCTTAAGGCTAGATAATATTTTTTCAAAGGATTCCCAATTACGTGCGGCTTTACCTCTCCCACCATAAACAATAAGCTCTTCCGGAAGCTCTGCTACTTCAGGGTCCAAGTTGTTTTGAATCATACGATAGGCAGCTTCTTGCACCCAGCCCTTACAAGTTAATTTATTTCCCTTAGGGGCACGTACTACTCTTGCTTGTGAATTCATTTAATTGAAATTTACTAGTTTGTCAAAGTTATTTAATGTAAACATATCATCAAAGGAAATGTTTAGGCAAATGTCCAAAGGTAATTCGCTGTGAAATTCCATAACATAAAGAAAATCATAGCGACGACTTTAGCCTTATAAAAGCTTAAGAACTTCCATTTTTCATCCAAAAGATAAATGATGCCATTTACCATGGCTAGTCCTACTAAGGCAATTGAACCAAATTGAATCATCTGCTTCAACCACTCTGGATTACTATCTTGGAATGTCCAAGCTTTATTGATGAAAAATCTAAAAACAATTCCTATAAAAAATCCAATGGTGTTGGCTGTATACTTTTTTAAAACTAACTTCTCTTTCAGGATCCAAGTGGATAGCATATCAATGCCGAAACCCATTCCCCCAACGGTAAAGAATTTTAAAAATGTCAGCCAAAAAGCACTCATTTAGTTTGATCCTTTAAATAGTGAATCTGCCATTTTCGTATACCTTCTCACCATCTGCAAAAATTTCTCCTCCATTAGTCATATCGGCAATCATATCCCAATGAATACTTGAGTTGTTTTTACCTCCACACTGGTGATAACTTTGGCCAATTGCCATATGAATGGTCCCACCAATTTTCTCATCAAATAGTATATTTTTGGTAAACTGCTGAATGTTGAAATTAGTCCCTACTGCAGCTTCTCCAAAATGGCGAGCACCTGGAATATCAAAAATCTTGTCTAGAAATTCTTTACCTCTTTTTGCATCCCATTTGATTACCTCTCCATTCTTAACTTCTAAGCGAATATCTTCAACTTCGGTACCCATATATATACTGGGGTGAGAGAATCGTACAATTCCATTTACAGAATCTTCAACAGGTGCGGTATAAACCTCGCCAGAAGGCATGTTGGTTTTTCCATCGCTATTTATCCAGATTCTACCTTCGGTGCTAAAGCTGATGTCTATATCATTACCTTTATAATGAACCTTCTTGCAGGTATTAAGGTGGTCGACAATACCCTGTTGCTTCTCACTTAATTTTTGCCATTCCGCAATCGGATCATCATAGTTAAGGTTGCAAGCACCAAAAACAAATTCTTGATATTCACTCAAACTCATGCCTGCTTCTTGCGCACTTGCTTGAGTAGGGAATTGGCACAGGCTTCTGCGCAACTCATAGTTACCTGTTCTTGCCATATAGGTTTTCATCATTGGCTGTCTTGCCGCACTGGCAACTTTTCTTTTTTCGGCATCTACATTCTGCCCATCTTTTAAGTTAAATGGTGCCCGAATTACAAGGTAACAATCGAAGGTTTCCATTATCTGTTCCATAAAAGGACTGACAAACTCCAGTTGATGTTGTCCTGCATGATCCAAAAATAATTTATTCTGTTCTTGAATTTCAATATCTAAAAAAGGATGTCCACCGGCCAAATAAATTTCTTTAAGAAGCTCTTGTAGGAGTGGTTCAGCAAGATATGTGGATTTTACAAAAACCTTATCTCCTTTGCTTACTTGTAAGCAATAATTAGTAAGAAGTTTAGCATACTTTTCATAGATTGTCTTCATATATTAATATTAGAGTAAATTAAAAAGTCGAAGATACAATTACTTAAAGGATTGCCCAAAAATCAAAAGATGTACAAGTAAGGGAATTCAATAATTTTTTATACTTTGCATACATAATTGAAATAAAACTAAGGAGTCATGATAATTATTGGAATTGCTGGAGGTACGGGTTCGGGGAAAACAACGGTTGTAAGCAAAATTATGAGTGTTATTCCGGAAGGTCATGTTGCCGTATTGGGTCAAGACTCTTACTATCGAGATAATTCCAAAGCTAGTTTTGAAGAGCGACAAAAAGTCAACTATGATCATCCTCGATCGATTGATTTCGATCTTCTTATTCAGCATATCAATGATTTGAAAGCGGGTAAGAAAATTCATGAACCCATATACTCATACCTTACGCACAGTAGAACAGATGATTACAAAGTGATTCATCCCAAAGATGTAATTATTATTGAAGGTATATTGGTCTTCACTAATGAAGAATTACGTAAGTTATGTGACATTAAAATATTTGTTCACGCGGATGCGGATGAACGATTAATAAGAAGAATGAGGCGAGACATCACTGAGCGTGGACGAGATATCAACGAAGTACTGAATCGTTATGAAACAATGCTCAAGCCGATGCATAACCAATTCATAGAACCTACCATGAAGTATGCAGACATCATTGTTCCTGTAGGTGGAGATAATGTTGTAGCTATTGATGTACTGGCTTCTATGATAAAAGATAAACTTAAGACTTAAGGCGGTTAATTTTCTTTTTTCTTTTTGCCTTTTTCTTTGCCTTTTTCAAAATCCATCACTTCCTGGGGCACTCCAGGATTATTTGAGCCACCTGACAGAGGTGATTTAGGTATTGAAAACTCGTTACTACTCTTATCTTTCCCTTTGTTTTTTCCTTTCTCTTGATTCTTCTCAAAATTCAATACTTCTTGTGGTACATTCGAATTGGCAGGATTTGACACATCTTGAACAGGTTCGGCGGGGACACCTTCTTCAGAATTTTCATTTATAGGTTTAACTTTGGTAGGGTCCGGTGGAGGTAAAGTTCCTCCTTCTTCCAAAATTTTCATTCTTTGGATAAAAGCTAGCGCTTTCATTTCGTTAATGCCTCTATACGTATAAAAACTTGCACCATCTCCCTGAATTTTTCGCTTTTCAGGTTTTATCATATTAATTTTTTCAATGATATCTCTAAATGAAGAAGCAACCTCCATTAAAGTAGTCGTGTAGGTTATGTATACGAAGTCATTATATTCCGTTTTTAGGTAAATGTTCATGTAGTCTGAACCCATTCTGTGTCCAAATTCCAGATAACCGTTAATTCTTTTATGTATTCCTTTATCGCCAATAAAAGAGAGTCCAAATTGTCCCTCTGATCGATAAATTCTCTCGGTGGGGTAGTACTTCATGTTCACATCGGTAAAAATCATGGAACTTTTTAAGTCTTTTGGTTTCTTAAACGTACCGGTTAAAGACAATTCATCCTGCATTTTCGCAAAAGATTTAGGCTCCAAAAATTCTGCCCAATGAGCGAGTAATTCTTCGTCATAGTAAACATCCCTTCTTCCAAAATTATCCTCCAACAAGTAATATCCCATTTTATCTAGAATGGCTTCATCAAAACCTATGGGCAAAGAAATACTTACATTAAAACTATACTCATCTTCAGTTAAATCTGTTCTAATTTGACCTGCTATTTTTTCCTCCACTGCACCATAATTCAGAGAAAAATCCATACTCCCTTCTCCTTTTATGATATTCTCAGAGGGAAGGAATTTTAATAAATTGCCTTTTATTGGACCATCGCTGTTTATTTTTTCTGCTTGTCCAAAAGTGTAGAGTTGAGTTTTAGCATCGTGTTTTAAAATTCCATCCACTTCTAGCATTGCGACATCTAAAGGACCAATTTGATTATTCAAGATATTGGTATATATAGGTTTTGCTGCAACAGGATTAACGAATATCCCGGTGCGTAAGAGTTTCCCTTCAGGATTTTTTACACCATCAATGGTTAAATCAAGGCTATCGGGGTCAACATTGCCATCAATTTGTAGGAAATTTGATGCGACGTATTCATTTTTGAAATCTACTTTTGCAAATCCATTAATTTTTACATCATTCAAGCTTGAGTATATATCTACATCTCCATAAAACTGGACATCTGGATAAACAATAAAACTATCGGCTTTGGTTATTAAACCACGCGCATGAAGAATATTTTCAGGCTTAGGTCCCTTTTTCTTATCCATCTTGCTCGAGTCGGCTAAAATAGACTCAATTTTTGTGAGCTTAAGATATTGTGTAGGGATATTTTTAGTTTCGTACTTGTATTGACCAGTGCCGGTAAAATCGTTTTTACCAGATATAGTAATCGTCACGTCCTTCATGATATGTCGCTTACTTCCTGCACTTGCCTCAATAGTAGCTTGGGTTAATGTTTCCATGCGCGCTTCGGGATAAATAGAAACTTTTCCATCATGAGGAATAACCCGACTATCTGCTATAAATATTTCAGTAACACCGCTAGCTTCAATAATAGATTCTTCTAAGCTATAATCTGCATTAGTAGCGATAAAGGATAAAGAATCTTGACTAGATTTTAAGGAGGTGAAAGGAGCACCTGTGCTTCCCTCGGGAACAGAAAATTCTAATTTCTTATTATCAATATCCCAAAAGAATTCATCAATAGTGGTTACATATTGATTGTAGTTAAACTCTGTGCGATTTTCATTGGTATTGGATTTGAAGTATCCAGTATTTTCAGTGAAATCAACATATGCATTAACATTTGGAGTATTGAAGGTTACCTTATCTCCATCAATCGTTTTGATTTTTAATGCGGCAGAATCAGCTAATAATTCTGTTGATTTAAATCTAAATCGATTAGAAGTCAATTGGCCATCATCCCAATCAATTAGTCCAGCACCATGTATAGCTTTATTTGTAATCTCTATTTGCCCATTTAACTGTGTTTTATTATTAAACATATTGAAAGGGCTTGTTGGGCCTGAGTATGCAATCATGCTATCTAAATAAGGGAACCACTCCACAGAACTGAAGGTATTATTAAGCTCTGGTGCTTCATACAGGCCTTCAGATTCTTCAATTGTAAATCTATCAGTTGCTGCTAAAAGCGAGTCAGGGTAGTATATAATATGGCCCGATTCGAATTTTGTGGTTTGGAATTCTACTAGCCCAGAGCCTGTTAAACCTTTATTATCAAGCGATAGCTCACCAGCAGATATACCTTTACCGCCGTATACGGGCAGTCCTTCTAAGGGGGTTGAAACTTGGAATCCCAATGATAAATCATCTTGCAGGCGTAAAGGTTGGTCAATATTAGGGAAAATTCCTCCAGAATATAATTGGCCATTAAATTTTAAAGTTTGCTGGTTTATATGCATCAAAGAATCGATGATAAATGGACTTATCTCATAATAGAAATCTTCTTTTTTATAAGCGCCACCTCCAATTTTGATATCTTCATAAAAGACTTTACTATATGATTTGGATTCGAATATTGGAAACTGTGCTAACGCTGAATTGCCCGATTTATTTATTGGTAAATTAATTTGCAGACTTCCGGAAAGTTGAGATAATGTTGAATTTATAGGGCGCAATATAGCTTGTCCATATTGATCCAACTTGTCTCCATCAGGGATGTTAATAATGAGGGTGTCTATTTGCGGAAGATCCATTGAGAACTCCTCGTAATTAAAATAATTATCTGTCCCAAAGAAGTCTATGCGGCCAGAGAAGAATAAACCATTAAAAAGCATATTTCTATTTTTTTCGATAGTAATCTTTTGACTATCAGGAAAAAATAAAGTTGAATTAGCTATACTAATTGGTATTTTCTTTACGCCTTCTAGATTTAATGATTTGTTGTCTAGATTTATGCTTGCATTTTTCACCTTATTATTGGAAAGAAAAGTGATGTCATCATAATCTTTTTTCTCAGCATTTGCCAATACATAGTGACTTACTTTTGGCTTTACTTCGATTTTTTCAGATTTTTTATCATAGGTAATAAAACCCTCTTGGACTAGATTAAAGATAACTGGCTTAACTTGTTGAACAGTCAAGTTGGGGGATATTTGTTGAGCAAAATCGTAAGCATATATATAATTTTGCATGTTTGTCTCCGAATATATTCGAAGAATAGATAAAGGATCATAACTTACATTACCTCTTAAATCTTGCATTTTTTGCTTGCTAAAATATTCCTTAGACTCAAAACTAGCAGCTTTTAAGCCTGATGAGCTTAGTGTGCTCAAATTAATTTCGTTTTCATCAAGCTTCCAAGTAATAACATCAACTTTAAAATCTAATTTATGGTAGGAATTAAAAAAACTATACTTCGTTATATTACCATCATTTTTGACGAGTTTTATTGAATTATTGGGTATATCATAAGACAAATCTATACGTGGATGGTAAATTGAGTCTTCATCAAAATATAAAGAAATTTCAGCATTACTGCTACTAATTTTTTCTGGCAGGTTGATGGTTATTGAATTTGTAAGTGCTCGAAGTATTTTTTGTTTTGAATTTTCTTTGTAAATAATTAGTTCAGAGGGCTCTCCAACACTACTGCCCAATATTTTAGAACCCGCTAAAGTAAATCCACCATAGTACATTACATTAGGGGTCAGTTGTTGGGGGGGCACATTTTCTTTTTGAGCAGAAAATCGAGGAAATCTTGTAGTTTCAGCATTCGCAGTGCTAACCATCTTATCTTCTAGCTTACCTATAATACTAGATTCGAAATAATCTTTATAAGTAAATATCACTTCTTCAATAACATATCCTTGACTCTTTAGGTTGACCTCATAGGCACCAAACAAAGCTCTAACCTCAGCGTCGGGGAGACCGGCTCGCTCCCAATTTACCTTTCCTTTTGACCCATTCCATTTGTGCGTGGTGTAGTCATAGATTCCCGAAGTATTAAGTATTTTTATGGAGTCTCCACCTGTTTTGCCAATCAAATGGCCTGAATTAAGCGTTACAATTGGCCCATTTTCATTAATACTTAGCGTAAACTGATTGGTGCTTAACTTCCATATTTTCCCTTTACTAAACCACAATGCATTTTCGCGAAAAAGAGGAATGGTAAACTCAATAAAGTCTATAATTGATTTGCTATCTCCAGGTGTTGCATTATCCATTAATGCCATCAAAGTCTGTTGAAATTGACTCCATTGATTGGCTGCTAACGGGATTTCGTTGAGTGCCAGGTAATGCTTTAATAATTGTTGAAGCTGCGGATAAGCTTTACCTCTTAGTTTCAGCATTTTATTACTGGACTCGATAAGATCATCTATGACTTTATCTGCTATTAAATTTTGCTTAAGCTTGGCGTCAAACTCCTTGAATAGGTCTTTTAATTCTGATCGATTAGTTGCCTCGAATTTTTGCTTTAATGCTGTTACAAACGCTTCTTTGTTTGTTGGTAAGGTATCGATGATTTGTCCTTTCACCGAAGGTATAAGCCACCACGAAATTATAAATAGTAAAATTACATTTTTCATATGATTATGATTTAGAGTAGTGTAAGGCTACCCAATTTTCTTGGTTTTTCCGATTCACAAAAATTAAATCCATGGAATGGGCTGATTTTTTTATTTCTTCCTCTTGATTTAACAAGATACCACTCAGTAAAATGTCTCCTTTGGGTGTTAATAACGAGATAAGTTTACCTAAATTTTCCTTAATAGTATTTGTAGTTACATTCGCTAGAATAATTTCGTACTTTTTATCAGGAACAATGGCTATATCTCCATGGTGGGGATGGATCTTTATGCATTTATTGATTTGAGCATTTTCAATGGTATTTTGATAGGCCGGTTCTTCAATATCGTTGGCTTGAATTTCATCTGCTCCCATTTTCTCTGCAAGCAAACTTAATATACCTGTACCACATCCAAAATCTAATACTAACTTGTTTTTGAAATTCATCGAAAGCATAATCGACATGACCATTGCAGTTGTTGCATGATGCCCAGTACCAAATGCCATTTTGGGCTCAATGACTAATTCATATTTCACCGCCTGACTGGGATGAAATGATGCCCTTACTAGGCATTCATCCCCAATTTTAATGGCTTTGAAATTTTTTTCCCACTCTTGATTCCAGTTTTTATTTTCAAGAATTCCAACGGTGTACTCAAGGCCTTGTAAGAATGATAAAGAATTCAAGGTTTCTTGAAGTTTTTCCTCCTTAAAATTAGCATTACTGATATACGCATTCAAGGTATTTGTATCGACTTCTTCAAAAGAATCGAATTGTAATTGATCTAAATATGCAATGAGTAATTCATTCTTGCCATTGGTTTTTGTAAATTGAATGAGTTTATAATCAGGCATTAGAGTGCATTGATAATCTGAAGAAAATCGGATGCATTTAAAGAGGCACCTCCGACTAAGGCACCATCAATATCTTTTTGTTGGAATAATTCAGTTGCATTTGTAGGTTTCACACTGCCGCCATAGACGATACTGATGTGATTGGCGGTTTCCTCATCATATAATGAAAGGAGTATTTTTCTTATAAAGGCATGTACTTCTTGAGCTTGATTAGCGGAGGCGGTTTCTCCCGTTCCAATTGCCCATATAGGTTCATAGGCAATAATGCTATCCAATGCGGCTTCTTTGTTTACTCCAAGTAAGGCTGTTTTTATTTGTCCCTCGATAAAGGGCAGGTATTCTTTTGATTGACGGAGGCTCAAGCTTTCTCCACAGCAAATAATGGGCACAATATCACTCACTAAGGCCTGTTTAATCTTGGCATTAACTATTTTATCATTTTCGTTAAAATGAGTTCTTCTTTCGGAATGTCCTATTATCACAAATTCGGCACCTAAAGATTGTAACATTTGACTTGATATCTCCCCTGTATATGCTCCGTTTTCGAATTGACAAAGATTTTGAGCGCCGACAGCGATGCGATCATCAACTATCTCCTGAACGACTCCTAAATGGGTATAAGGCACACAGATTATGGTAGAATTGTCACCTAATCCTTCCTTTAAGTCAATCACCAAATTGATAGCTTCATCGATGGTTGTATTCATTTTCCAATTCCCAATTACTACTTTCCTACTCATTATTCCTGACTATTTTCGTATATGAATTTAAGGATATTCTTATCATCCTCACTTAAGTTTTTGCCTCTTCGTTCCATAACTCGTTCCGCTACTTCTAGGGCGGATTCTAATCTATATTTGGTAGACCCTTCCGACCCACCCCAACTGAATGATCGAATAAACTTTTGAGGAAAGCCACCGCCAAAAATATTAGCAAAGACACCTACCACAGTTCCTGTATTAAACATGGTATTGATACCACATTTACTATGGTCTCCCATGATTAGACCAAGAAATTGAAGACGACTATTGATAAAGTTCTTTTTATTATAACTGTAGACTTTTACTTCGCCATAATTATTTTTCAAATTAGAGTTATTGGTGTCCGCACCCAGATTACACCATTCTCCAATAACTGAATTCCCTAAAAATCCATCATGCCCCTTGTTGCTATATCCTTGTATTACAGAATTATTAACTTCTCCACCAACTTTGCTATACGGGCCAATAGTGGTGGCTCCATATATTTTAGTGCTAAGCTTCAAAACTGCATTGTTACATAAAGCAAGTGCTCCCCTAACAACAGATCCTTCCATCACCTCGGCATCTTTTCCAATGTAGATAGGCCCATTTGTAGTATTAAGTATTGCTCCTTCCACGCTCGCCCCTTCCTCAATAAATAATTGATTTTGAGGTCCAATTAAAGAATTGGTTTGGCTTAGAGGATTGGAGATTCGATTAGCAATAACTCTGGCAAAATCTTGTCTTAGTATGTATTCGTTTTTACTGAAAATATCCCACGGATAATTAATTTGCATGACTTGGCCATCAAACTGAATTTCTTCTTCAAACACCTCTTTACCCACTTGAACGTATGAAGCGATTAAATCCTCATGGTGGTATAGCGACTGACCTAAGGACAAACTTTTTATCGCTTGCCAAAGCAGGTCATCTGGAATTATGCATGAGTTTACAAGGAGATATGCATGATTTGGCTTTGGTTTCCAGGTGTCCCAATTACTTAAATAGGGCGCGCAAGTTTTTATTTGCGGGGTCTCTTTCGTATAGTGCTGCCATTTCTCTTGAATAGTGCTAATTCCTACTCGCAACAATGAAATGGGTTTGCTTAATGTTAGTGGATTAAGATTAATCCAATTTTCATAATGATCACTTAAAACAAAAATGGGCGCTGACATCCCGTAAATTTAGGAAAATCTGATGAATAGTTTAGTTTTATTCGTGAAATGCTTTGGGAGAATTTTAAAGAGGAAGTTCTAAATGAAGTATGCTCCTTACTCTCTCTTGGTCTTGTTTTTTTGATTTTATTTTCCTACATTTAAATAGCAATCTAAACATATGAGCTGGCGAAAATTGGATGGAACTTTCCTTGATAATGATTTACCAAAATTGGTGGAGGATACCATTCAGCATGAAATTAAGGCTGGTTATCAATTGAAAGTGTGTGTTGGAACAGATTCACAGGTTTACCGAAATCATATTGAATTTGCGAGTGCGGTAGTCTTTTTAAGGCAGGGTAGTGGGGGGTTTATGTTTGTTAATAACCACAGGCATGTTGGAATAATGTCAATCAAAGAAAGAATGATAACCGAAGTTGCTCAAAGTATCGAAGTTGCATACAGCATTTGTGATATACTAGACAATTATAAGGTGGATTTTGAGGTACATGCTGATATCAATACAAATCCTAATTTTAAATCCAATACCGCATTAAGAGAAGCGATGGGTTATATAATGGGTATGGGCTTCCAATTTAAAGCAAAACCTGAAGCCTTTGCAAGCACTTCTTGCGCGGATAAGGTGGTTTAATTAATAATCAACTTCGAGGGTCTCTATGGAATTATTTCAATCAAAGTAAGACTGAATTCTCGTCCTTAGGTCTTCGCTAATTGGCACCAAAGGAAGTCGGAGATCTTCCGAGCATAAATTTTGTTTAGACAGAGCAGCTTTAATACCTGCAGGGTTATTTTCTTCAAAAATCATCTTGATAAGATCTAAGAAAGAAAATTGCAAAGAACTAGCCTTGCTAAAATCAGCCTCTAAAGCTGCATTAATCATCTGTGTGAAAGATACAGGAATAGCTTGTGCAACGACAGAAATTACTCCTGTGCAACCATAGCTTATCATGGGTAAGGCATGGATGTCATCTCCAGAAATCAATTGAAAGGAGGGGGGTGTTTTTCTCTGAATTTCCATGCTTTGAAGAATATCATTTGCGGCTTCTTTGATACCAATGATTTGTTTAAACTCATTCGCTAATCGAATTGTCGTCTCAGCCTCCATATTTTGACCTGTTCTGCTCGGTACATTATATAAAATAATGGGCAATGGGCTATTCAAAGCAATATGCTTATAATGTTGAAAAATCCCTTCCTGAGAAGGCTTATTATAGTTTGGGCTTGAAGATAAAATCGCGCTGTATCCATCTAAGTTAAAACTGTTTATTTGCTTAGAAATACGCATGGTGTCATTTCCGCCAAATCCTGCAACGAGAGGAACTCTTCCGGCGGTCTTATTTTTTGTAAAATCGAGAAGCTCTTGTTTTTCATTCAAGGTAAGAGTAACTGTTTCTCCAGTCGTCCCTAAGGTGACCAAGTAATTGACTCCGCCTTGAATGCAATGGTCAATAATTCGACCTAAGCTTTTGAAATCTATTTTTTTATCTTTATTAAATGGGGTCACTAAAGCGACACCTGTTCCAGTAAGATTCATATTCTAGGGGTTTATAGCATGCAAAAAATGATCGATTTGTTGCAAAAGATATCTTAGACTATCATCTTTTTTCGTATTAATCATTAACTCAAAATAGTTGCTTTTAGAATCATTAAATGCGCCTACTCTGCACCTAGCATTTGATGTTGCCGCGACATATTCTAACGGAAGGCATTCATTCACAAATGCACCGATTAAAATGTCAAGATTCTTTCGATGAAAGTTGTCAATTTTTTCATGCGAAGGTATGTTAAACCAGTTAACATTCAATTGATTAAAAAATCTTGGATCGCTATTCTCTTTTTCGCTGTTATTTTGAAAAGAAAGAATACTTACCTCCTTGTTTTTCTGACTTAAACTTTCGGCGTATTTAGTAACAGTAATTATATCCTCTGCATGGCTGGCATCAAAAAGAATCCCTATTCTTTTAGCCTGCCCAATGTTTATCATTTCACGAGGTGTTTTTGGCAAGGACTTGACATCGAATCGTAGTTTTTTTAAGTATAGAAATCGCTTAATGTTTTTAAACCATTTCATTTAAAGCACTTTTCTTTCTTCAAATGTACCTATACTTGAATACTTCGCTATTCGTTTTTCAATTCTTTGCTCGGCAGTCATTTCAAGAAGTGCAGTCAAATTACGCTTAATACTCCTTTTGAGTGTTTTGGACATTTCTTCCGGATTGTGATGAGCTCCGCCAAGAGGCTCTTTGATAATGGTATCAACAATTTTCATTTTGTGCATGTCTGTTGCTGTCAAATTTAATTGCTCGGCTGCTATTTCCTTAAAATCCCAGCTACGCCACAAAATAGAGGAGCAAGATTCAGGTGAAATTACAGTAAACCATGTATTTTCTAACATCAACATCTTGTCACAAACGCCTATTCCAATAGCTCCGCCAGAGGCACCTTCACCGATTATAATCGAAATTACAGGCACCTTCAACTGGGTCATTTCAAATAAGTTGCGTGCAATAGCTTCCGCTTGTCCAAGTTCTTCTGCCTCAATTCCTGGGAAAGCTCCTGGTGTGTCAATAAAGGTAACAATAGGCTTATTAAATTTTTCGGCAAGCTTCATTAATCGCAGTGCCTTGCGATAACCTTGAGGGTTAGCCATTCCAAAGTTGCGGTATTGACGCATTTTCGTATTGACTCCCTTTTGTTGACCAATAACTACCACACTTTGACCATCTAAATCAGCAATACCGCCTACAATGGCTTTGTCATCACCAGCTTTTCTATCGCCGTGAAGTTCAATGAAATTTTCAAAAATATGATGAATGTAATACAGGGTATAGGGTCTGAGGGGGTGTCTTGAAAGTTGAACTCTCTGCCAAGGAGTAAGATTAGAATAAAGATTCTCTTTCTTCTCTTCAATTACTTTATCAAGCTCAGCGATTTTATCGTCAAGATTTAAGTCTCCTTGAGCTTGCATCTCCACAAGTTTTTTACGTTTGTCGTATAATTGTGCTATTGGTTCTTCGAAATCTAGAAAAGTCATGGCTCAAATTTAATAGAATTAAGTAAATACAAAGAACTCTAACCTAATTTATTTGCTTCTACTATAATTTTTTCGCTTGTTTGAATAGTTCTTGTTTTTGGGGCGATTAGTACGATTAGTGTTAACGTATTTCTTTTTACTTGGAGCAACCTTATTGAGTATTACCTTTTCATCAAGGTGAAGTTTTTTCTTGGAAAGAATTGCTAAGTCATTAATTATAGTCTCGTCAGTAACTGTTTCACTATTCCAATTGTTATGGACAATTTTCATATAATTCGCAATACATTTAGTATAGGCACTTTTCGTCTCTCCATCTTCCATTTCACTAGCCTTCTCAATCATGCTAAGAATATTTTTGCCGTAGTGTCTGTATTTACTATTCTTGATCGGATAATAAAACTGTTCTGGTTTAGCAAACAAAACCTCCTTGTCCGGCAAAGGGTATGGAGAGTCAACATCTAGTTTGAAGTCAGCCATAATATGCAAATGATCCCAAAGCAGGTGCTTAAAGTCGTCTACATTTTTAAGATGAGGATTGAGGTTCCCCATAATGTGGATGACATGATCAACTACATCTTGACGTTTTTCTTTTTCTGGTATGCTAATCGCGTACTCTACTAAATTTTGAATATGTCTACCATATTCTTTTAGGCGTAAAAAGCCTCGTTGGGAATTATATTCCATATAAATTGATAAGGTTGAAAATATGCTTTTCTTCCGTTTAAGGTTATTGTTGGTTAGGGAAGTTTGCTTTGCAATTAGGCATGTGCTCTGCCTCTTGCGATTGCAAGGTACTAAGATTTTTCTTTAATTTTAATTTATTGTGTGTAAAGTGCATAATTCCTGTTAGCCATTTAATCCAGGATTTTCAGCTTAGCAAATTTCAACATAATCTTTTTTTCGCCTTCTTGACTGAAATTTATTGTTGCAATTGCGTTTGTACCTGCTGCAATAAAGCTCACTTTACCTTTACCAAATCGTTGGTGTAAGACCATTTGCCCTACCTTTAATGCACTTACATCATCTGCCTCAAAATTAGTGTCAGGTGCCTGAGCATTGGGCCTTCTTACTAATTGAGCTTTTCTGGGCTTTAAGCTCTGCTCTCCCAATCCAGATTGACTGGTCTGGCGAATATTCGGATTAATAGACTCGTTTTTTCTAGCTGGAGCACCCATTAATTGAAGCTCAGTCTCAGGCAATTCTTTTAAAAACCTGCTGGGCTCGCTAAATTGAAGCGTACCAAATTTATATCTTGTATTTGCAAATGAGATAAAGAGGTGTTTTTCAGCTCTTGTAATAGCAACATAAAATAGTCGACGCTCCTCTTCTAAATCTTCTCGGGTATATAAAGACATGGCAGATGGAAATAAATTTTCTTCAAGTCCAACAGCAAAAACTACGGGAAATTCTAATCCTTTCGCGGCATGAATCGTCATCATTTTAACCGTTTCTTCTCCATCATTATCCTTTTCGTCTCCAGTTAGCAAACTTATGTTTTGAAGATATGCGCCTAAACTACGGTCATTGTTTATGTCGTCTTCATTCTCAATCACATCCTCAATACTAAACTCCTTAATACCATTAAGTAATTCTTGAATATTTTCATATTTACTGACGCCTTCGACAGTTTTATCATTGTATAGCTCTTGTAAAATTTGAGTTGACTTAGCAATGTGAGCCGCAACGTCATATGCATTCTTATTGGAAAGCATGGTCTGAAAACTTTGAATCATCGTCACAAAATCACGCAGGGTTTGACTCGCTCTTTTAGGGAACTCATACATTTCTATATGATTTAAGACTTCCCAAATACTTTTGCCCTGTCTATCCGCAATTACTGTTAATTTTTCAAAGCTGGTATTTCCTATCCCTCGCTTAGGATAGTTAATGATTCTTTTCAGCGATTCTTCTTCATTCGGATTGACAATGAATTTTAAGTAGGCAAGCAAGTCCTTTATTTCTTTGCGTTGATAAAATGATAAGCCTCCAAATATTTTATAAGGAATATTCTGTCTCCGTAATGCTTCCTCCATAGCTCTTGATTGAGCGTTGGTCCGATACAATATGGCAAACTCATTGTTGCGTAATTGCTCGTTCATTTTCAGTTCAAATATGAGATCGGCAACTTTTTTACCTTCTTCGTTGTCGCTTACGGTTTTAAATATTTTAATCTTCTCGCCAATTTGATTATCGGTCCAAATTTCTTTAGCTATCTGAGAAGAGTTGTGTTTAATAAGGTAATTAGCCGCTTTTACAATTTGTGGAGTGCTTCTATAATTTTGTTCTAATTTGACTAGCTTGTAATCAGGAAAGTCTTTTTGAAAATTTAGAATATTGGTAATCGTGGCACCTCGAAAGGCATAAATACTTTGAGCGTCATCGCCGACAACACTCAGGTTTTGATTTCTATCGGCTAACTTTTTAATGATGGCATATTGTGCGGTATTCGTGTCTTGAAACTCATCAATTAAAATATATTGAAACTTGTTTTGATAGTAGTATAAGGATTCGGGGTAATTTTTTAGAAGGAGATAAAAATTAACCAATAAGTCATCAAAATCCATAGCTCCATTTTGCTTACATTTTTTGGTGTAGAGAGCGAAAAGCTCTGCAATTTTAGGTTTTCCTGCTGCAATGTCTTCATTAACTAATTCAACGTTCGATGCGTAAGCTTGGGCTCCAATTAAAGAATTTTTGGCTTGTGAAATTCTATAGAAAACTTGATTGGGTTTGTAAATTTTATCATCCAAACCTTGCGCCTTGATAATACTCTTTAACACACTTTTCGAATCATTGGTGTCGTAGATGGTGAAGTTGCTTGGAAAGCCTAGTTTCGGAGCTTCCTTCCTAAGAATACGTGCAAAAACAGAGTGAAAAGTACCCATGAAAAGATTTCGAGCCTCATGACCCACAATCTTCTCAATCCTTGTTCTCATTTCTGCCGCTGCTTTATTGGTAAATGTTAAAGAAAGAATTCGAAAAGGATCAATTCCCTGCGCGATCAAATAGGCAATTCTGTAAGTCAGTACTCTTGTTTTTCCAGAGCCAGGTCCGGCAATAATCAACAATGGACCGTCGGTAAAGGTTACCGCTTCTTTTTGCGGGGGATTTAGCTCATTTAAAAACTTCATAGGTGTAAAATTAAATCATCACAATTAAAAAAATCTTATTGAATCAATTTTTCTTAATATTGTTGACAAGTTATAACATTGAATTCAAGTTGTAAGTTTATGAAAAAAGAGAATCAACAATCAATTAGCACCGAAGAAATGATAGCTAAAGGCTTGATTAATGTTCTGGCCTTAGGATATAGAGGTGTGGAGATGTGGCGTGAAAAAAGAACTCCACCGTCCAAAAAAAATAAGCAGGATGAAAAAAAAGCCTAAATTCTTACTGTTGGGTTGGGATTCTGCAGATTGGAAAGTCATCAATCCCTTGATAGATAGAGGTGAAATGCCTGCCTTAGAAAGTTTAATAAATAAAGGGGTGATGGGAAACATTGCTACGCTAGACCCTCCTTTATCTCCTATGTTATGGACTTCAATTGCTACGGGTAAATATGCTTTTAAGCATGGCGTTCATGGATTTTTAGAGGGAAAAGAGAAAAACACGAAGGTGGGAGCGGTGACCAACGAATCCATCCAAACGACTACTGTTTGGGAAATTTTGAATAAATACGGGTATAAAACTAATGTAGTGGGGTGGTGGCCAAGTCATCCCGCAGGCAATATAAATGGGGTACAAGTCTCGAATTTTTATGGCAAGGCAAAGGAGAAATCTGTATGGCATAACTGGGCAGCTGTGCCCCGTTCTGTATTTCCAGCAGCACTTGATGAGCGTTTAAATAAATTGAGGGTGCATCCCGGGGAATTAGGCATTGAACAGTTGTCCTCATTTATACCGAATTATGAAAACTTGACGGAGGAAGATTCTCTACTTGTAAATTTGCTTTTGGCCGACTTAGCCGAATGTATCAGTATTCATGCCGTTTCAACGTATTTAGCGGAGCACACAGAGTGGGATTTTATGGCCGTTTATTACAATGCAATAGACCATATTTCACATTGTTTTATGAAGTATCATCCACCAAAACTTGAGTGGGCTGATGAGCGCAGATTTAAGTTGTTTAATTCTGTTGTGGAGGCATCGTATAAATGGCACGATCTCATGTTATCACGATGGCTTGAACTAATAGATGATGAGTCATATGTAATGCTGCTTTCGGACCATGGTTTTCATTCTGATAAACTAAGAGTGAAAGAACTTCCAAAAGAACCTGCGGCTATTGCAAGAGAGCATAATTATTTAGGCATGCTTGCCCTCAAAGGCCCAAATGTAAAAAAGGATGATTTAATCCATGGTTCAAGTTTGCTCGATATTACACCAACTATTCTTTCATTGTTTGATATTCCAATTGGACGAGATATGGATGGTAAAGTTTTAAATGCCATATATGCCAAACAAAAGCAGGAAACTTTTGTACCAAGTCATGATGAAGATGGCCAAGAAAAGCATGGGGTGTTAAATCAATTTGAAAGTGACGACTTAATTAAGCAATTAGTGGAACTAGGATATGTCGATCATGTTGATTTGGACAGTCCAAAAGAAGTAAAAAAATTACTTGATGAGAATAATTATTATTTAGCTCGAAGTTATTTTGATGCCAAAAAACTAGAAGAAGCATCAAGGATAATGTTTAAACTATGTGATGATCATCCAGAGAACCATCGATATCTCTTCTTTCTTGCAAATATTTTAGTCGAGAAGAAACAAGTCTTAGCATTAGAAAACACAATTAACCGATTGAATGAATTGCTAAGCAAGGGAAGTATTAGCTTAAAACTACTTGAAGCTAAACTTGCCTACTTAAAAAATGACTTTAAAAAAGCATTAGGAATCTTAAATGGTTTAATGACCATTGGAGGGGCACCGAAACCACAACTATGGTATCAGATTGGTTCCACTTGCTTGAAATTACACAATTATAAAGAGGCGGAAAAGAATTTTAAAAACTTGCTCGATTTCAACCATGAAAGTTATGCAGCACTGCATGGATTGGGTTTGGCATATTTGGCTCAAGAGAAATTCGAAGAGGCGATAGATGTCTTAATTGACTCCATTAGCTTAACATATTTTAATCCATCAGCACATTTCCATTTAGCCAAAGCATTTAAAGCAATAGAGGCATATGAAGAAGCTGAACAGGCCTTTTTAGTAGCCTTGCACCTCGCTCCAGCGATGTCTAAAGCAAGAAAGGAGTTGATAGATCTGTATGAAAATCAAATGGATAATCCTGCCAAAGCAGAGATCCTGAAGGCTGAAATGGTGAAATCCTACAGGGGAACTGTTTATATCGTTTCTGGTCTTCCGAGATCAGGCACTTCAATGATGATGCAAATGCTCGAGGCAGGAGGTATGGAGGTTTTTACCGACAATGTTAGAGAAGCAAACCGAGACAATCCAAATGGATATTATGAGCATCAAAATGTGAAGAGACTGGCAAGCGATAATCGAATCATCTATGAAGCAAAAGATAAAGTGGTGAAAGTGATTAGTAGCTTGATACGTTTCTTACCAGGAAATATGAAGTATAAAATTGTTTTCATGAAAAGGCCAATCAAGGATGTTGCACAATCGCAAGATATTATGCGACAAAACTTGGCTCCTGGAGAAAAAACAAATACCGTATTTGAAATCGATAAGCTTTTAGATAATTCATACAAAATGGCTATTGATCATGCAGATAATAGTGAGAATATTGAGTATATAGAAGTATCGTATCACGAAGTTTTGAGTAATCCCACATCCAGCATTAATGAATTGAAAGGTTTTTTTGAGCGAGCATTGTTAGCAAAAGAAATGGCATCAAAAATAGACGATTCCTTGCATAGGGTCAATTAATTAATTATATTCAGACTATCAAATAGTAATATTATGAAAAAGAATTCAGCCTTATCAAAGAAAATGACCAAGTATTCTGTTCTCGCGGGAGCTGCCATAACTATGATAGCAGCTTGTAAGAAAGATGATTCAAATGATCCCAATATTATAGAAACGGATGTTAATCCGGATATTTCTATCACATCGATGAATAATTCGGGAAATGAAGTGGAAATTGATATTAACGGCGATGGCATATTAGACGTTTCTATCGGAGCATATAATTATAATTATACCTACGGGGGGACTAGCACATCGGTTAACAGTGGATATATCAGCAGTTTAAATGGTGGGCAAGTTTTAACTCAATCAGAATCAATAATCCTAGGTGGTAATAGCTATATGGAGGACTTTGCAATCGCATTGAGTGAAGGTAATTCAATTGGGCCTTCTCAAGTAACATGGTTGGATTATGGTTATTTAGGTGCGAAAGGCACTTATTATGGCCAAGAAATTACTGCTGGGCAATTTTTAGGACAAGACAAATATGTTGGATTAAGCATTCAAGCGGCAGGTAATACACATTATGCCTGGCTGCGATTAAGTATGACTGCAGATGGATCTAATGTTACGGTATACGAATATGCATATCATATCAATCCGAATACACCGATTGAAGCAGGATCTAAATAAATAATTTCCACTTTAATAAAAACTAAAAAACCTA
>TARA_B110000483_G_scaffold46034_1_pt1 | contig 62909 bp, 50 predicted proteins | sample TARA_B110000483 | Tara Oceans TARA_B110000483 (sample SAMEA4398176) | marine metagenome | biome: Polar Biome; feature: [SRF] surface water layer (ENVO:00010504); material: water (ENVO:00002006), including particulate matter (ENVO:01000060) such as... | depth 5 m
GTCAAGATGAACCATTCGTCGAGAATCTAAAGTATCTGAAAACTTATCAAACCAAACTTTCGTGGCTCTATTCCCTTGCCACCCAGAAGTTGTCCCAAACGAAGGAATATCCATAGAGCCTCCCAAATGAGAATGAAGTAAAAATGTTGTTCCTCCATATGTTCGAGTATGATTACCATCAAAATTTACAGCAAAAATGAATTCTGGTGAAAGATGATTGTCTGCATTAAAATTATAGGCATAATTAGGCTCCAATGAGTAACCCAATTTAATTAATGAAGCGCAATCTGTCATGCAATCTTCATAACTCCGTTTCCCCGTGTAAACCTCTGAATTCAGGTATAACTTTGATCTCAATGCCAGTAAGGCTCCTCTATCTGCCCGTCCATAATCCACTGTTAAGGCGGGTTTCATTAATGACTCGATACTATTTAATTCTAAAAGAATCCAATTATATAAATCCTTTCTTATTATTTGCTCTGGGAAAAACAATCCGGGATTGTCTGTCTCATCAACAAAAGGCACATTTCCAAATAAATCCAGAGCGTGATAATAACTTAAAGCTCGCAAAAACATTGCTTCAGCTGCCATGTCTGTAATCATCGTTTTTTCTTGATCACTAAATGATTGGTCATCCATCCACTGAGGATTCGTATATCTTAAGAATTCATTTGCAAGAGTGATCTGATAATAAATTCGATAATACATGGCAGAAACAAAAGAACTATTATCGTTCCAAGTCATCGAATTCAACTCAGGTATTCCCGGGTCATTCCAGCCACATACTTCTTCATCGGTAGGAAGCTCTTGAAGATTCCAAAGTACTCTTACGTATTGAGAAAACCCTTCATCGATACCTCCAATATCAGGCATCCCTGCAGGTCCTTGATTGCCAGATATTGCAAGCCCGGCATATAGCTTAGCTAAAACATTAATGTAATTTCCTGGATCTGAATAAACAACATCAGCATTTAAACCATAACGCGGTGTCAAGTTTAAATCATTTGCACAAGACCCAGTTAGCACCCAAGCTAGAAAAGCAAAACCAATTATTTTAAAAGTCTTCATTTTTTATCAATTAAAAGTTTACAGTGACTTGAACATTAAATACTCGAGGTCTTGGGTAAATCATATTGTCTATTCCTCCGGCGACTTCTGGGTCTAAACCCGAATAGGTTGTAATAACAAGAGCATTTTGAAGAGATAGGTTGACGCTAGTGGAGAACTGATCTTTATATAGAGCTCCAAAATTGTAACCGAGATATAAATTATCTAATCGCAAGAAAGAGGCATCCTCTAGATAATATGAGGATAGATATTGAGGAAATCTAAACTCTGAATCTAAATAATCTGAAGTTAAATTATTCAAATGACGCATAGATCCACCAACCTCAAAATAATTGGCATGATTGGCATTCAAGTTATTATACATAACCTGACCAGTCTCTGCTCTCCAAGTCATCCCTCCAGAAAATCTTTTGTGCGAAAAGGATGTGTTGAATGCAAACATTTGCCGGGGCTCAGGACTTGAATTTACATGAGCAATAAGGTCGCTAGAGTTGATAATCCCATCACCATTTTGATCAACATAAGCCTCATAATTATCAATCTTTCCATTGCCATCTACATCTACAACCCCTGAATAAGAATCAATATTTCCACTCCTCTCAATTGGTTTGTTATTCTCATCATATATCTGTTCGTAGGTGAAAAATGTAAACATCGGCATTCCAATGGCATGAATCTGAATCGTATTTCCTACTCCGCCAGAAATTCCACCAACTTGGATTCCAGGTGATGCTGTATCTTGAACTATAGCCAATTTTCGGATTTGATTTCGGTTTCTCGTAGCATTCAAGCCTACATCCCAATTGGTATTCTGATTATTTATAAGTACGAAATTCACCGATGCCTCTAGGCCATTGTTAGTCATTGCACCTACATTAGTCAAAACGCTATTTGAGAAATTTGTTCCAGCCGGAATTGGTATGACTGCCAATAAATCTGTTGTGTTTTTATTATAAAAATCTACAGAGCCATTTACTCTTCCTTTTAAAAAACCAAAGTCTAATGCAATATTACTTGTGGCTGTTTTTTCCCATTGTAAATTATAATCGTACGCATCTGGTCGCAGAACATCGACGAAAGAATTACCAAATTGATACTGAGCTGTGGCTGTTCCAAAATTATAATTAGGTATATATCCGTAGTTATTGAATATATCCTGTTGACCTGTAATTCCATATCCAACCCTTAATTTTAGTTTTGAAAAGAGCTTTAGATCTTTAAAAAAATCCTCTTCATTAATGTTCCACCCCAGGGCAGCAGAGGGGAAGAATCCCCACCGAGCAGTTTTCGAGAATCTTGAAGATCCATCAGAACGAATAGTGGTGGTCAGCAAATATTTATTGCTGATGTTAAAATTGGCTCTCCCATAAAAAGACATAAGAGCATTTTCAGTAAAAAACGGATTCGGATTTGCAGGTGAAATCGTGTCTCCTGATGCGCTCAAGTTCGGATATGAAGGAGATGACGAAGTCCAATGCTGGAAAGAATATCCGCCGGTAAAATCCGAACTAATATTCTTACTTAAATCTTCTTTATAGTTAGCATATAATTCGATCAGTCTATTAGTTCTTGTTGATTGATATTGATTGTCTTCTCCTCCATTATTGAAATTCATAGCGGCATCAGCAGGAATGCGAACTGTGCCACTAGTAGATGATTGTTCTCCACCAATATTCATGAATAAATGCAAGTCTTTAGACGATAATGGTTGATAATCAAAGAGAATATTACCTAAAAAACGATTATTTCTCTGAAGATCTTTTCTGAGATTTAAAAGCCCAACAGGGTTCCTTGGGGAGAGGACCGATGGATTTCCGTTTGGCATCAACCACTCAAAATATCCACCATAAGAGCTTGTATCATCCGATAAAACCGGTCGAGTGGGATCAAAAAATACAGCAGTTCCTATGGCACCTTGATTCGCATAAACATTGTCTGACCGTATGAATTTCGCACTTGTATTTGCTTTCAATTTGCCATTAAAAAGGCTTGGAGTGGCATTAAGGGTTGCACTATATCTATCTAGCTGAGACGTCTTTAAAACTCCTGCTTCTTTATAATAGCCTAGACCTAAGCGATAAGGTATTTTTTTGAGCCCCCCTGAGAGTGATACATTATAGTCATTTACGGTACCTGTTTGATATATCTCATTTTGCCAATCGGTATATGTATCCGGATCTGATGCTCCAAGTCTCGCCACTTGACTAGAAGTCCCTTTCTCAGTAATTAAATCACGAAATTGATCTGTACTTAAAACATCAATTCGATTATTCACTCTCTTTGTAGATCTCAAATAATTAAAATTCACCGCAAATGGTTCGTTGGCTTTGCCTTTTTTCGTGGTTACAAGGATAACTCCATTTGCTGCTCTAGATCCATAAATGGCAGTTGCAGAAGCGTCCTTAAGAATTGTAAAACTCTCTATGTCCGAAGGGTTTAGCAATCCCAAACCGTCAGAAGGAAGTCCATCAATAACAATCAAGGGATCATTACTGGCATTTAAAGAAGAACCGCCTCGAATTCTAATTCTACTTCCAGCTCCAGGCATCCCACTATTTGAAGTGATTCTCACACCTGGAGTCTTTCCAATTATTAAAGCTTCTGGTGAAGAAAATGCACCTTTTTGGAAAGATTTAGATTTTACAGAAACTAACGAACCAGTCAGGTCTTTAATGTTTTGCGAACCGTACCCAATAACTATAATTTCCTCTAATTCGTCAGATGCTGGGCTCAAAAAAATATCTAATACGTTTCCAAGTGGTTCGATTTCTCTTGACTCAAAGCCTAAAGAAGAAAAAACTAAAATAGATTTTTCTGCAGTTACAATAGAATACTTTCCATCAAAATCTGTTATCGATGCGTTGTTTGATCCTTTTTCCTTTACCGAAACAGCAGGAATTGGCTCTCCTGAAGTCTTGTCTAAAACCGTCCCCGAAATTTGAGTTTGAGCAATTAGAGAAGTGCCCGAAATGCAAAAAAATAAAGCCGTACCAATAGTATGTTTCCAGTTCATCACAGAGTTGTTATTGAACTTTAAATTTATATCTAAATAACGGAAGTGTATAATTTACACTATAGTAAATTTTACCATAAGTGATCTAGTGCTATTAATTGATACTCAGCAACAAGCGTTTTTATTAAATTGGATAAATAGATCCTGGCTTGATCTCCTAACAGTGTTCGGAAAAAGCTGCTGTCAAGTTTTCTGAAATCATTTCAGCCGGCCTGCCCTCTATGTGATGTCGCTCCAGCATATGTACTAATTCTCCATCTTTAAATAATGCCATACACGGAGATGATGGAGGGAACGGCAACATCAACTCTCTCGCCTTATCAACAGATTCCTTGTCATTTCCCGCAAACGCCGTAACTAGATTATCAGGCTTATTGGTTGATTTCTGAATAGCCATTCTTACCCCAGGCCTTGCCGCTGCTGCTGCACAACCACAAACTGAATTAATAACTACTAAAGTTGTTCCCTTCGCACTTGAGATTACATCTTCCATCAAGATTGATTCACGAATTTCCTTAAAACCAGCATCTATCAATTCCTTTCGCATTGGCTCTATTAAGTCTTCTGGATACATAGTAATTAGTTTTACAAGTTATTTATAATAAAAATCAATTGTGATCCCTCAAATTTAATGCCGAATCACATTCCCCGACATAATGACATAAAATCATATCACCAAAACTCTTTATGTCTAAATTTGTTCTTCTGAATATGCTATCAATGAACTTCAAGCTCCTTCTATCTCTTTATTTTTTTATTGGAACAATCTCTATTAGTGCTCAAAATGCTATTTCCATCCTTGAAAGAGCAGAAAAAATGAATAATAATTTATCCTCATATTCAGAAATAGAAATAATTTCGAAAAACCCACGCTACACAAAAAAAATATCTTTAAGAACTTGGAGTCTAGATAGCGATTACTCTCTTGTCGAAATCACCTCTCCAAAAAGAGACTCGGGAATGGTTTATATGAAATCAGGGAAAAGGCTTTTCACATATTCTCCCAAAACAAATCGAATTATCAAACTGCCTTCGTCAATGCTTGCTCAAGGATGGATGGGAACTGATGCACAATTTGATAATATACTAGGAACAGCCTCTTTATCCCAAGATTTTAGTCATGAGTTGAAGATGGCTATTACTATAAACAACGACTCTTGTCATTTTATTCGCTGCGTCCCTTTACCTGAAACTCCTGTTGCTCACGATCACATTGATGCATTCATCAATAAACAAAATGGAAGTATAAATCGTCTAGAAGTTTACAATAAAAAAGGAGCTTTGATTCAGCAGATAGATTTTCTGGAATACAAGATTATTGATGGGATTCAAATACCTATTTTCATAAATTTTAGTGCCAAAAAAGGAACTCAAAATACAGAATTAAAAATTTTATCTTGGAAAAAGCGACCCGACTTGAAGCAAACCTTTTTCACAGAAGCAACAATGAAAAACTTAGGGCCATGAGTTTATCCTTAACAATGGCATGGAGGAATATAGGAAGGAATAGAAGGCGCAGTGCAATTACTGGATCTGCAGTAGCCTTTGCGCTTTTTTTTGCGATCTCATTAAGGTCGTTTCAATTGGGCATCTACGAACATATGGTTGACACCCTTGTTGGAGGGATATCCGGATATATCCAAGTCTCTGATAGTGCTTATTGGCCTGCTCAAAATATAGATTTGGCGATCCCCGAGAATCCTCAATGGAAAAAAACTCTTGAAAACGACAACAGAATAAAAAGTGTAAGACCAAGGTTGACAGGGTTCGCTCTATTAAGTTCTGAAAAAGAAAGCTCTGTTGCCCAATGGATCGGTGTTGACTTTGAACAAGAGGATACTGCATTTTGGAAAAATAGATTGAGATCAGGAAATTTTAATCCCAACTTAAAAAAAAATATACCTGTGTGGCTTGGTAAAAGATTAGCGGAGGGGTTAAATGTCGATGTTGGTGATACAATTGTTGGTCTTGGGCAAGGGTATCAAGGAGGTATGGCCAATGACCTACTAATTGTTGCAGGAACTTTGGCTCTTGGGAATCCCGAACTGGAAAAAAGAGCAGCAGTTCTCAGGTTCAACGATGCGCAAGAATTCAGCGGAGCCTATGGCATGTGGGGATCTGTTTTGATCACACCTTATCAAAAAGAGAAATCTCTAAGCTTAAGTTCACAATTGTCTTCAGAGCTCAAGCTGGAAGGTGCCAGCTGGAGTTCATGGGAAGAGCGAATGCCTGAGCTTAAACAAATCATTCAAGCAGATTCTGCAGGTGGAGTCGTAGTCCTTTTTATTTTATACACTGTCATTTCATTTGGTCTTTTGGGTACTATGATTATGCTTGCAAGTGAGCGCAGAAGAGAATTTACCATGCAGATTGCTCTTGGTGTCAAAAGAAGTGTGCTGGCAAAAGTTGTATTAATTGAGGCTCTTTTAGTCGGGGCTTTCGGTTCTGTTTTCGGAATCATTCTGGGTAGAAGCTTAGCTTATTATTTGCATTTAAATCCACCAAGATTACTCGGTGATGCGGCATTAGCCATGGAAAATATGGGTTGGGAACCGGTATTGCCACCATCATTAGATTGGTCTATCACCTTTACTCACACAGCAATAGTAATTTGTATAGTTCTCTTGGTCAGTTTATGGCCAGTATTAACAGTTTATAAATCATCAGCAATAAACCGATGAAAATAATAATTATGGCTTGGAGAAATATATGGAGAACTCCATGGCGCTCATTGGTGGTAATTGGAGCTATGTCGCTTGGTGTCTGGTCAGGAATTTTCATGATGGGATGGATAAACGGGTTAAATGATCAACGAACGATAAGTATGTTAGATGATAATGTTGGACACGGACGTATTTGCTCCAAAGATTTTCTTGAAAAACCGGAAGTATTTTCAACCATTAATAACCTTGAAGCACTCTCAAATAGGCTGGTTGCAGATTCCAATGTAACAACTTTTTCGTCAAGAGTCATTTGTAATTCAATGATACAAGCAGGCTCTGGATCTGCTCCTATCATAGCATATGGTGTTAACCCAAACAACGAAAAAAAAGTCTTCAAATCAGTACAAAATATTTCGAGTGGAGAATTTTTAAAAGGACAAGTTGGAGATGAAGTTGTTTTGGGTGAAGCTTTGGCCCGAAAACTTGAAGTTGATATTGACGATAGGGTAGTTTTAACTTTCCAAGACATAAACGGAGATGTGCGAAGTGCCTTATTTTGGCTAGTTGGAATCTATGATGGGGCATCAAGCATGATTGAAGAATCCATAATCTATGTTCCTTCAAAAACTATTTCTTTTCAAATGGGATTGATAGATTCAATTGAGCTATCTAACGAGAGTCAAATAATAGCTCATGAAATCAATTACAGAGTGAAGAATCCTTATGAGATTGGAAAAGCAAACAATGCCCTTGAGTCAAGCTTTTTGAAAAATAGAAATTCTGAATCTCAATCAATCGTATTTAGGACCTGGAAAGAGGTTAGTCCTGATTTAGGGGTAGCTGATGCTATACTGTCTCAAAGCTTACTTCTTTTCATGATGATCATTTTACTGGCTATGTCTTTTGGGATTTTGAATACCATGCTCATGGCTATTTTAGAAAGGACAAGAGAGTTGGGCATGCTAATGGCTATTGGAATGAATAAGAAAAAAATATTTAAACTAATTGTCTCAGAAACCATTTTATTGAGCTTTGTGGGGCTCCCTTTTGGGCTTTTTTTAGGACATATTTCTCTTTTAGTAACCTCTAAAACTGGCATCACCCTTAAGTCAGTTGAACAAGGTTTTGAACAAATGGGTCTGGAGGCTACCGTCTACCCTTCCGTTGTTCCAGAATATTATTTGCCTATTGTAGGACTAGTTTTGATTTTATCCTTCTTATCCTCAATATATCCAGCTATAAAAGCACTAAAACTAAATCCAATTGAGAGCATGAGAGTTCTTTAAATATTATTTGATATGTCACTTATTCGTCTAGAAAATTTAAATAAAATATATGCGTCCCAAGCAGGAAATGTGCATGCAATAAATAATATTAGCAGTGACTTTAAAGCCGGTGAGTTCACATCTATTGTTGGGCCTTCGGGGTGCGGTAAAACAACGTTGTTGAACGCGATTGGCGGTTTAGATAAACCAAACTCTGGAAAAATATGGATAGATAATACGGATATTACCTCTATGGGAGATAAAGTATTAATAGACTTTCGCTTAAGAAATATTGGATTTGTATTTCAAGCATATAATCTAATTCCTGTACTCACCGCATTAGAAAACACAACTTTCATTTTAGAACTCCAGGGGGCAGAGAAAAAAGTACGTAATGAAAGAGGTATGGAGCTTCTTAAAGCTGTGGGGCTTGAGGATAAAGCCAATAGCAGACCCAATCAACTATCTGGTGGACAGCAGCAGAGAGTAGCTGTTGCAAGAGCTCTTGCCAGCCGACCTCGTTTTGTTTTAGCCGATGAGCCCACGGCGAACTTGGACTCTAAGTCTACAGAAACACTCCTAGACATAATGGCAGAGCTAAACAGCAAAGAAGGGACTACATTTATTTTTTCTACACATGATCAACGTGTCATAGATCGGGCCCGCAGAATTATTTGCCTTGAAGATGGTCGAATAAAATAAGTTGAATTATTTAAGCTTCTTGTTTAATCCAAGACCAAATTAATTTAGCTTTTGCGACTCCAATCAAGGATTCAATGGAATTCAAATCTGACTTTTTCAATCTGGCAATAGACTTAAAAGAGCTTAACAAAACCTTTTGAGTAGATGGGCCTATTCCTTTAACTGCATCTAATTTTGACTTGATGCTAGATTTGCTTCTCTTTTTTCTATGAAAAGTAATACCAAACCTATGAGCCTCATTTCTTGCTTGCTGTAGTATTTTTAAAGACTCTGACCGCTTGTCTATATACAATGGTATAGAATCATTAGGAAAGTATATTTCTTCCAACCGTTTTGCAATTCCGACTATTGATATTTTACTGCTTAACTCTAAATCATTTAATGCCTTAATAGCAGAGCTCAATTGTCCTTTACCACCGTCTATGACTACCAAATTCGGAAGGGGCCCACTCTCCTCTAAAATTCTTCTATATCTCCTGTAGACAACCTCTTCCATTGAGGCATAATCATCAGCTCCAATAACAGTTTTGATATTAAAATGACGGTATTCATTTCTTGACGGCTTTCCGTCTCTAAAAACAACACAAGCGCTAACTGGGAACTCGCCTTGAATATTAGAATTATCAAAGCATTCAATATGACGAGGCTCACAAGGCATCCTTAAATCGTGTTTCATTTGAGCCATGATCCGATTTGTATGTCTGTCTGGGTCTACAATTTGGATATTTTTTAATCTCTCTATTCGATATGCTTTCGCATTTCGCAAACTCATTTGTATTGCAGAAACCTTATCTCCACGAATTGGGACCTGAAATTTTATTCCTGGCAGCTCATATTCTACGGAATGCGAGAGAAGAATTAGCTTTGCCTCAGATTTAAACAAAATACGAATTTCAGGGATTGCCAATTGGAGTAATTCCTCCGGCTTTTCTTGCATTTTCTTTTTTAACTCAAGTGTAAATGAATGAACCAATGAACCTTCCCTGATCATCATAAAATTAACATACCCGTATTCAGCATCGTCAACCACAGAATATAAATCTATCTCTCCAAATGCTGGATTTAAAACGGCACTTTTTGATTGATATTTTTTCAAATGCTCAAGTCTTTCTTTAAACTGATGTGCTAACTCAAATTGACTTTTTTGAGAATGGAGCATCATGTCTTCATGAAGATTTTTTCTTATCGCTTTTAATTCTCCTTTGAGTAGCCTTCGAACGGATTTAATATCTTGATTATAGGATTTTTCGCTTTGTTTATCTTCGCATGGTCCCTTGCAGTTTCCCATATGATATTCCAAACAAACCTTATGCTTACCTCCATGAATAGAACTTTCGGATAGTGATAATGAACAGGTTCTAAAGCTATAAAGTTGTCCAATTAATTCCAACAAAGTTCTCAGCATTCTAGATGAAGGGTAGGGGCCAAAATACTCAGAACCGTCTTCAATCCTATTTCTGGTACTAAAAACCCTTGGGAATCTTTCCTTTTTTATACATATCCACGGGTAGGTTTTTCCATCTTTTAGATTTATGTTATACCACGGCTGGAATTTCTTTATCAACGTATTTTCTAGTAAAAGGGCATCAAATTCTGTATTCGTTATTATTATTTCAACATTTTCTACTCTCCGCACTAGCATTCTCAGCCTTTCTTCACTATGTTTTTTTGAAAAATAACTACTGACACGTTTTTTTAAGTTTTTAGCCTTACCAACGTATAAAATTTGACCCTCAGAATCTATATGCTTGTAGACTCCAGGTTTATCAGGTAGAGTCTTTAAGATGATTTTTATTTTTCTTAGTCGGTCTTCGTTTCCCATTTATATAACGACCAAGGCCGCACTGAATTTCCAGAGCGGCCTTGATTAAAAAAATTAATGAATGACTATTGGGTCAATAATGTAACATCTCCTGTGTAGTCATTTTCAAAAGCATTTGCATTATCTGCTATTCTAAGGACATAATAATAAACACCGTCAGATAATTTAGTGCCACTCTTATCTGTCCCTTTCCAAGGGTTAGCATTATCATATGCTAAATTCTTATAGACAATCCGTCCAAATCGATTCATGATAGTCAATTCTCGTCGGGTCTGATAACTCATTATACCTTGAATTATAAAGTCATCATTAACCCCATCATTATTAGCTGTCAAGACATTTGGAATAACAATACTGTCCAGCGGTGGAATTGGAGGAACGGGAGTCCCATATTCGATCCAATTTGAATATGCAGTATCCTGCAAATAGTATACATTGTTGGAATCTGTCACATGTGTTCGTGTTCGAATAGAAAACTGCCCAGGGTCGTTACCGTATGGACTCACAACAACTAATGCAGTATCTGATGTGACCTTATAATCTTGCCAAGTATATTCTCCCGGAACTCCAGGTATACCTTTACCAAACTGAACTGTATATTCTGGACTATCCCATCCATTATAACTATTCCAAACTATTGGCATGCTCATTGGATCCGTAAGGTCTCCGCGGAGCCATATACTATGAACCACATTTGACGGAGGTTGAGGTAATCCATTAATTATTGTCTCTACGTAATATCTATGACTTTGTGCGTCAACTCTAGCTCCACCAATGGTATTATCATCCCAATCACGAATTGTGGAATCAGATAACGACGTTATTTGGTTATATGTTGTTCCATTATCATCAGATCTCCAAATACGGAAATTATTAAACAAGTACGTAGGGAAAGTTGCTGGATCAATATCCCAATAAATATGAGGGCTTTCATCCTCATCAATTGTAACATTTGTCAACTTTAAATCTAGATTTACGCAATCATTGACTAATAAAACAATGGTATCAAACTCGTTCATGTCTTTACCGCACTTATTCAGCAAAGTGTTTCCATCATTACCAACTTTTGAATACAAGAAATATTCTCCATTCATTGAAAGAGGTGCAAATAGCTTAACACGAATAGAGTCTGTTTCTCCGTTTACATTACAAAAAGGTACCAGTTCATCAATAGGAATAGGCTGGCCATTAGGAGCTGTTAAACGAAAATCAGAACCATCAGGTGAGATAGAAATACATTCAACTGAAAGCGTGAAATAAAGCATGACATTTGAGTCTAGGCAGTTATAATCCACTTGCTGTTTACCATCAGCACGAAGTGATACTCCAGGAGCATTTTGATCTAATTTAACTCCTGCATTGACAATTGCATTGCATGCCGAAGCAACTGAAACTTGTATTTCTCTATTAGAGGATCCTACTTTTTCCCAAAATCCATAAGTGCTGTCAAAACGATACTCATTAACTCTCACGGCAATAACAGAAGTTTCCTGTGTGGTAGCCATAAAAGTTATATTCCCAGATTGAGGATCTATAGCAAAAGGACTCAATGGGGATGTGTTAATTGGATTTGTAAAAGTGTATCCTGCTGCGTAAGGCACTGAATTACCTCCACCACCAGCAAATTCCTTTGCCGGTACTAATTCATATTGAATTGAATCATTGTCCTTTTCGTATGCATTCTGAAGATAATTTATATATCCTCCCGTACAGATATAGCTTATTGGAATAGATACAAAAGTTGGAGACGAATTGTAGCCTTGCGTATTGTTCAATTCAGCTTCAAAGTAGAAGCCAACACCACCAGAATTTGTAATAGCTGTAATCCCTCCTGGCCTACAACAGGATTGCCAATACATTTTATAATCATTACAAACCTGAGTCAGAGTCACATAGCCGATATAAATATTTACCATTGGACTGAAATATGATCCAGATGCACCTTGCGGAATACAGTCGTATGCTCCTAAGCTTGCTGCGCTAAATTCTGGCTGAGACAGTGTGCATGTAACACTAGTATTGAAACTGCATTGTGTAGACTGCACAGTCACATTTGCCGTAGTTCCCAATCCAACCCCGGTTTGTTCTCTATATATAACTACCTTAATCCGATATTGACCTGGAATACCTGTCGAGTCTCCCACATATTTATATTGTATGTCCCCACCTAAGATATGAGTAGCTTCTGACTCAACTGGAGCAAGAAACGCACCAAGAAGAAAAATAAGAATAAATCTTTTCATAATTTTTTAAACCTTTTTACGAAAATAATGGAAACTATTGAAGTAACCATTTTAAAATAGTAGAATGTCAGTTCCCAGTGAGCGTTCGACAAACTCAAAGGGTTTTCCGCAACCTAGCTACTGGGATATTTAGCTGCTCACGATACTTTGCAATAGTTCTTCTAGCTATAGGGTACCCTTTTTTCTTGAGTAATTTAGCCAATGAATCATCAGTAAACGGATTTCGCTTTTCTTCATCTCGAATACTTTCCTCCAGTATTTTTTTTATTTCGCGAGTAGAAACTTCTTCTCCTTCAGCATTAAGCATAGATTCGGAAAAGAATTTTTTTATTAAAAAAGTCCCAAAAGGAGTTTGAACATATTTGTTACTAGCCACACGAGAAACTGTAGAAATATCCATGTCAATATTTTCTGCGATATCCTTTAATATCATGGGCTTTAAATTTTTTTCATCCCCCGTTAAAAAATACTCTTCCTGAAATCTCATTATGGATGACATCGTTAGTATTAGAGTTTGCTGTCGCTGCTTTATTGCATCTACAAACCATTTCGCCGCCTCTAGTTTTTGCTTCACAAAAGAAAAAGCTTCTTTTTCTTTTTCAGAATTGAATGATTTTGACTTCTTATAATGGCTTAGCATCTCCTTGTACTCACGCGAAATATTTAATTCTGGAGCATTTCGTCCGTTTAGTTGCAATTCCAATTTATTATCTATGATTTGAATGGTATAATCCGGAACTATTGTTTGAGAGTTCTGAGTACTTAATGTTACATTATTTCCTGGCTTTGGGCTTAATCGGCTGATCTCTTCAATAGCTTCTTTTAATTTCTTTTCCTCAACCCCAAGAGCTGCAGTCATTTTGGTAAAATGTCTTTTTGATAATTCCTCAAATAAATCAGAAACGATACGCTTTGACAATTTGTTAATCTCATTTGGAGATCTTTGACTTATTTGAATTAATAAGCACTCTCTCAAATTTCTTGCCCCAACACCCGGAGGGTCCATAGATTGGATTACTTCCAATGCAATCATTAGTTCGGATTCTTCAACAATAATTCCCAAACTAAATGCAAGATCGTCAACAATATCTTTTAACTCTCGACGCATGTAACCATCATCTTCAATATTACCAATAATGTATTTACACAATGCCTCTTTTTGAGGATTCAATGAGCGCATCGCTAATTGATCGTTTAGCATATCGCTTAGATCCTTAGTTACAAGAACAGGGACAGAATATAATTCATCATCAGAAGAGAAATTATTCGATTGAAGTTTATAATCAGGAGTATCATCATCTGACATATAGTCATCCATTGGGTCATATTCCGTAGATTCTTGATCTGAGGTTATTTCTTGGTCCCATTCATTTTCTGATTCCTTATTCTCATCCGTATCTATTCCTTCTTCGAGAGCAGGGTTCACCTCTAACTCCTCTTGAATACGATCCTCCAATGATTGCGTAGGAAGCTGAATTAGCTTCATTAGCTGAATTTGTTGAGGAGATAACTTTTGCTGGAGTCTTTGACTAAGAGTCTGTTTTAGCATACTTCCCTAATTCAAAATTCAGCATTTCCTGGAGTTCGTGGAAATGGGATCACGTCGCGAATATTACTCATTCCAGTAACGAATTGGACCAGTCTTTCAAAGCCAAGTCCAAAGCCTGAATGAACACAGGTGCCAAACTTTCTTGTATCTAAATACCAATCCAGATGCTCCGGGTCAATTCCAACATTCTTCATTTTCTCAACAAGTACATCGTGCCTCTCCTCCCTTTGGCTTCCTCCAGCAATTTCTCCTATTCCTGGAAATAATACATCCATAGCTCTAACCGTCTTTCCATCCTCATTTAAACGCATGTAGAACGCCTTAATATTTGCTGGGTAGTCAAATAATATAACCGGACTTTTAAAATGTTTTTCAACCAAATACCTTTCATGTTCACTTTGCAAATCCACACCCCATTCAGTAATCGGAAATTCAAATTTTCCTTTTTTATTGGGTTTACTTTTTAACAAAATATCAATGGCTTCTGTGTATGAACAGCGAACAAATGAATTATCTATAACAAAGTGTAATTTCTCAATTAATTCAAACTCACTACGCTTTTCTTTTGGCTTATTTTTTTCTTCATTGAGCAGTCGTGTATTTAAGAAATTTAAATCGTCTTTAGATTTTTCCAAAACATTTTTGATTATGAATTTGCACAAATCTTCAGCTAAGTCCATGTTGTCTGAAAGATCATAAAATGCCATTTCTGGCTCAATCATCCAAAATTCAGAAAGGTGTCTTGTCGTATTAGAGTTCTCAGCCCTAAAAGTGGGTCCAAATGTATATATTTTACCTAATGCCAAGGCTCCAAGCTCTCCCTCAAGTTGACCACTTACTGTCAAATTAGTTGGCTTAGCAAAAAAGTCTAATTCATAATTAATTGAACCGTCTTCATTCCTAGGAGTTTCATCAAAAGGCAATGTTGTTACTCGGAAAAGCTCTCCAGCTCCTTCTGCATCACTTGTTGTAATGATAGGAGTGTTTAGATAAAAGAATCCATTTTTATTAAAAAAATCATGTACAGCAAAAGCTGCAACATGTCTAATGCGCATGACCGCGGAAAATGTGCTTGTTCGCATTCTCAAATTAGCCTTCTCCCTTAAAAATTCTAAAGAATGCCGTTTTGGTTGAATTGGATATGTTTCTGGGGGGCAATCGCCAAGCATCTGAAGTTCCTTTACTTTGACCTCAACCGACTGTCCACTTCCTAAACTTGGGACAATCTCTCCGCCAACAGATATACTACTACCAGTTGTTATTCTTTTTAATAAATCATCACTAAAGTCATTAAAGTCGACTACGCATTGAATAGATGATTGGCATGAACCATCATTTAAAGCAATAAATCGGTTAGAACGAAAAGTCCTTACCCAACCCTTTAAAACGATAACCTCTCCAATCTTTTGATTTTTTAAAGTATCCGAAATAGTGTTTTTTGGCATAATAAATGATGAGCTTGTAATTTTTTACAAAAATGAGCAAAATTCATCAGATATTTTATCCGGAAAACAACATTCAACAAAAGAAGTTAAAAAACATTTTTTTCATAAAACGTTTCCATAGTATCTTTGAACGTTATTTCTAAGACATCTGTTCATCATGTTCAACTTCAAAAGTTATATTTTTTTCACCAAAGGTTACGTTTAAAAGTCCCCATGGCAAACGATTCATGTTCAACAATCTGCGAAAAAGCAATGAGACTTTTCCAACGTTTTGGTCTGAAAGCTGTAACAATGGACGATGTATCAAAGGAGATGTCTATTAGTAAAAAAACACTTTATACTTTTTTCCAGAACAAGTCAGACCTTGTAGACCAGACTATTCGTATAAAAATGAAATCTCATAAAAATGAGTTGAATTCAATTAAAAAAGCAAAAACAAATGCAATTGAAGAAATTTTAGCTAATAATTCGATGATGATTAACATTCTAGAACAATTTGGCAAGAATTTTTTTGCACTACGTAAGTATTATCCCTCAACTTTTGATTGGGCGATGAAACAACGAAAAAAAACGATTATTAAATCTTGCAAGGACAACCTTGAGCGTGGAATATCAGAAGGAATTTATAGAAGTGAAATTGAAATAGAAAAAATAAGTTTAATTAGGTATTTCTCCCTTGTTGGGATGATAGAAGATGAAGCATTATCTGAAGTCCCAGAATTGAGAAATTCTTTATTAAACAAAAGTCTTGAGATGCATGTTCAACATGTAGCTACAAAAAGAGGTGTCACCTGTCTAAATGATACTTTACAGTTAAATAAAAATGCCAAATCTTTTGTCATATGAAGAAAATAATTTTATCCGTCCTCTTTTTACCTCTAACATGTTTCAGTCAAACTGCTGAGTCTGTGAAAAATCTAAGCTTTCAAGATGCTATAAACCTTGCATTAGAAAATAATGCCAATGTAAAAGTGCAATCTTTGGAGCGCAAGGCCGCCAGGAAGATTATTTATCAGAAATTAGCCCTTGGTCTTCCATCCGTATCCATTGGTCAAAACTATACTGACAATATTGAACTCCCAGCCCAATTTTTTGATATTGATCAAGATGGAACTCAAGACAAGTTACAATTTGGTAATCGCTACAACGCAGTTGGGGGCATTGGTGTAAATCAACTGGTATTTGACGGCTCTTACATTATAGGTGTCTTAGCTTCCAAAGTCTTGACTGACAGGACTCGTGAGAATTATGAGAAATCTCTACTCGATGCAAGAAGAGATGTTTCTCAAGCATACCATTTAGGTATTGTTCTTAAACGAAATCTAGAAGCTTTGAAAGTGACCTTAAAAAGTACTAAAGAAAGCTTAGAGAATTTGACTTCTTTATATGAAGAAGGCTTCGTTGAAAAACAAGAAGTCGATCAGCTTGATTTAATTCTCAAGAACATTCAAATTAATTCTGTGAACTTAGAAAGCCAAATTTTCATAACTCATCAAGTCTTAATTCTTCATTGTGGTTTGTCTCCGGAAACTGAAGTGCATCTAACCTCCTCAATCGAATCCCTCTTAATTTCTCCTGACGCAAGCAAAGCTTTACTTACAGAAGGTTTTAATGCAATTAGCCATGTGGACTATAGATTGATGGAAACGAATCGCTCTGGGCAACTTCTCAATGTTCAAAATGAAAAAATCCAATTTCTTCCTAAAGTTTATGCTGGATATAATTTGAATCGACAATTTGTTAGTGAAGATGCAAATGTTTTTGACCCTGATGGGTTGCAAAGCAATAATGTGAATTTTTCATCTTGGAATTTATCAGCATCACTTCCAATATTCAATTCTGGAGGACGAATTGCTAAAATTCAAGAAGAGCAAATAAAACTAAAAGAGTTAGACATTCTTTTAAACAACACGAAATTAGCATTGATCTTGAATCATAACCAAGCTCGCTCTGAATATGCAAATGCATTAAAAATATATCAGCTTCAAGTGGAACGCTCAGAAGTTTCAAAACAGATATTAAATAACTCGAAAGCCAAATTGATAGAAGGCACGATTTCCTCAATGGAATTTGCCCAAGCTTCTAACCAATACCAAGAGTCCATAACGTCAATGTTACAAGCTGCAAATAATACTCTTAATAAAAAAGTTTCCCTTGAGATATCTCTTGGCAAATACCAGTTAAAAAATTAAAAAATTTCAGTTTCAAAAAATATTACTTTAAAATTCGAATAATTTCAAACATGACTAAACAATTCCTACCCATAGCTCTTTTGGCGATAGTAGCTTCCTCATGCTCTCCTAAATCAGCCAATACTCCAATTGACTCTTTGACCCAAAAAAGAGACTCTCTATCAGCAATCATGGAAATTGTTAGGGCAGAAATGCGTGAGATAGATGATGATCTAGCTATTCTAGATACTACGAGATCATTTTCAAGTGTAACAATAGTTGATGTTATTCAAGATACGTTTAGCCATTCGTTTAAAGTATATGGAAATGTTAAATCTGATCAATCAGTCAAAATATACCCTGAAACTGCTGGTAAAATTGAGGGGATATACGTTCGGGGAGGAGATCAAGTGAAATCTGGGCAATTATTAGCTTCATTAGATGCTGACGTTTTTAAAGCCACAATTGATGAAGTTAACACTCAATTAAAACTTGCCGAAACAATGTTTAAAAAACAATCTAGACTTTGGGGTCAAAAAGTAGGTAGCGAAATGGATTTTCTACAATCTAAAATGCAATTTGAATCATTACAAAATCGCCTTGAAACAATAAAAAAACAATTGGATATGACGGAGATACGTGCTCCGTTTTCGGGAGTGATCGATAAGGTTTATGGGAAAGTTGGTGAGTACGGATCTCCTGGAATGCAAATACTGCGAATAGTTGGTAACGGGCCTCTCAGTGTAGAAATGCAAGTGCCTGAAAATTATATCACAAGTATTCAGAAAGGACAAAAAGTGGATATGAACTTCACTGCAATAAAAATGGAAAAAGAAGGTTTGATTTCTCAGGTAGGAGATTATATAGACCCCAGCAGCAGGACGTTTAGCGTTTCTGTAAATCTTGCTCAAAACAATAGTAATAAGGTGATAAAAGATAATATGATGGCATCTGTTGACCTTCGAGATTATGTTGCCTATGACGCAATCATGATCCCAAATAAATTAATCCTACAGGATACCAAAGGCGTTAATTATACATATGTTTTTCTACCAAAGAATAAAGAAATTGGGACGGTTGAACGCCGTAATCTTAGTTTGGGAATGTCTAATAACGACATGACCGAAGTTCTTGATGGGCTTTTCAAAACAGATAAAATCATAAATCGTGGAATTCGTTCTATACAGTCCGGAGAAAATGTAAAAATTTACTAAGATCATGGCTGAAGAAAATAATAGTCTAATAAGAAGATTCGCAATAACGGATTGGGCGGTAAATAATAGAGTAACAGTTGGTGTACTAACTATTATTATCCTAGTAGCAGGTTTGATGTCATATCGGGCTATGCCGGCAGAAAGCTTTCCTGAGATTACCCAACCAACTATTTATATAGGAACCCCTTATCCGGGAAACTCTCCAGTTGATATAGAAAGATTAATAACTCGGCCTCTCGAGAAGGAATTAAATAGTGTTTCAGGCATAGATAAAATAACCTCAACTTCAGTTCAAGGTTATTCCTCAATTGAAGTAAAATTCGATTTTAGTGTTGAGGTGTCTGACGCTCTTCAAAAAGTGAAAGATAAAGTTGATGCCGCGCGATCCTCCGCTGATTTTCCAAATGATTTACCCACAGACCCTAATGTTTTTGAATTCAACATAAGCGAGTTAATGCCTATTATGAATATCAATTTATCAGGAGAGTATACAAGTGATCAGCTCGAAAATTATGCTGAATATTTAAAAGATGAAATTGAAGACCTTTCCTCTATTTCATCTGTCGATATAAGAGGTATTGACCAAAAAGAGGTTCGGATTTTAGTTGACCTATCTATTATGGAATCTGTAGACGTTTCATTTAATGATATTGCAGGAGCAATTCAAAATGAGAATATTTCTATCTCTGGTGGAGACCTTCTGGTTGATGGGTATAGACGTAATGTAAGAGTCCTTGGAGAGTTCCAATCCTTAAATGACATTGAGGACATCATAGTTAAAAATGAAAAGGGAGCAATAGTGTACTTGCGTGATATCGCATCTGTAGAATTTGATGAAATTGAACGTGAATCCTATGCCCGTCAATACAATGATCCGGTAGTCACTTTAGACATAAAAAAGAGGTCTGGAGAAAATCTGATTTTGGCATCAAAAGATATCAATGAAATTGTATCTGCGGCACAAATAGACTATTTCCCCAGTAATCTTCTTTTATCGATAACAAATAATCAATCTACTCAAACCAAAAACCAAGTAAGCGAGTTAGAAAACTCGATCATTTTTGGTGTTCTATTAGTGGTACTTGTTTTAACTTTCTTTTTAGGTTTAAGAAATGCTTTATTTGTGGGGATTGCAATCCCTTTAAGTATGCTTTTGAGTTTTTTCATATTAAACTCCATGGGTGTAACTCTGAATTTCATGGTTCTCTTTGCCTTAGTGCTGGCATTGGGAATGCTAGTAGATAATGGCATTGTAACAGTTGAAAACATTTATCGTTTTCTTAGTCAAGGGTATACCCCTATTCAAGCGGCCAAAATGGGTGCTGCAGAAGTGGCAATGCCCATAATAACCTCGACCGCAACTACTTTAGCCGCATTTATTCCATTGGCTCTTTGGCCGGGGATAATTGGGGAATTTATGAAATTCCTTCCCTATACTTTAATCGTTGTTCTTTCATCTTCTCTTTTTGTTGCTCTAGTTATAAATCCATCTTTAGCGGCGAGGTTTATGAAGGTTAGCGAAAATAAAATTAATCGACCGAAATGGGCATCTATTGGTCTTGTGCTTGTTGTTTTAGGTCTTGTTTTTAATTACCTAATAGGCTACGTTATATTCGGAAATATTCAATTTTTCTCCGGGGTCCTCATTTTAATTTTTTTATATGTTTTTGAACCTGGAACACAATATTTTCAAACAAAATTATTACCTGCAATCGAGAAAAAATATACCAGATTAATCGAATTTTCCCTTCGAGGCAAAAACGCAAGATCAACATTTTTTGGTACTGTTGGCTTACTTTTTTTCTCGATAATTCTACTTTCTGTATTGCCTCCAAAAGTTTTATTTTTCCCGGATTCTCAACCTAATTTGGCAAATATTTTTATTGAGTTACCTGTCGGTACAGATATCCAAGAAACCAATATTGTAACATTAGAATTAGAAAAAGAAATCTCCGATATACTAGAGTCCTACACTTACAGTAAAGATGGAAATAACTATAACTATATGGTTGAATCTATTATTGCACAAGTAGGCAAAGGAACGAGTGATCCGAATCAAGGGCCAGATAATGCGGCTACTCCGCATAAATCTAAAATTGTTGTGGCTTTTCGTGAAACGAAATATCGCCTTGATTCTTCAGGGAATTCCGTACTAAGTTCTGACGTTTTAAATCTTCTAAGAGATAGAGTTTCAAATATCCCCGGAGCATTAGTTGTCATAGCAAAAGATGAACAAGGGCCACCTCAAGGTCCACCTATCAATATTGAATTATCAGGAGTAGACTATGTAGAGGTTTTAGCTACAGCTCAGAATGTAAAGAGGTATATCAAAAGTTCATCGATAAAGGGATACGACGAACTAAAAGTAGATGTAGAATCTGGGAAGCCAGAGTTACCTATTTACGTTGATCGTGCTAAAGCTAGGAGTTTAGGTGTTTCTACTGGTCAAATTGGTGATGCACTAAGAACAGCCTTATTTGGTAAAGAGATCAGCCGCTTCAAGAATGATGAAGATGAGTACCCCATAAATATCCGACTATCAGATGATTATAGGTACAATCTTGAAAGTTTAATGAATCAAAAAATAACATTTAGGGATCAGAGCGATGGAAAAATCAAGCAAGTTCCGATTAGCTCAATTGCCTCTGTAACTAAATCCTCAACTTTTTCAGCTGTTAAACGTATTGACCTCGATAGAGTTATTACTTTATATTCAGGCTTGCAAGAGGGAGCTAATGCCAATCAAATTGTTGCCGAAATGAAATCTTTGCTTTTAAACTACGACCTGCCGGAAAGTGTTTCACTTTCATTTACAGGACAACAAGAAGAACAAGCCAAAGAATTTAATTTTCTGTCGAAAGCACTATTGGGAGCAGTTTTTATGATCTTTTTAATCATAGTAGGTCAATTTAATTCAGCACGGATACCATTTTTAATTTTAACGACTGTGGTTCTTTCGTTAATTGGAGTATTACTTGGGCTTGTTATTTTCCGAATGGACTTTGTCATAATCATGACAATGATTGGTATCATTTCTCTTGCTGGGGTTGTTGTCAATAATGCTATTGTTCTAGCTGATTATGCAAACCAAGTTATCGACCGAAGAAAAGCAGATTTAAAATTAAATATAGAATCATACTTGCCGGTAGATGAATTGGCCTCGGCATTGGTACTTGCTGGAAAAACAAGACTTCGGCCGGTACTATTGACAGCGATAACAACTATTTTAGGTCTTTTGCCTTTGGCTACCGGTATGAATTTAAACTTCTACACCCTGATATCACAGAATGATCTTCAAATATATTTTGGTGGAGATAATGTTGCATTTTGGGGGCCTATATGTTGGACGGTTATATATGGTTTGACTTTTGCGACTTTTTTAACTTTGGTAATAGTTCCTGTAATGCTCTATTTATCTGAAGTTGGCAAATCACGACGTTATTGGGCAAAAATTCAAAATGAAGCCTAATTAAATTTTAGTTTTGAAATCAACTCGAAACTTATTCTTTTAATGATCTTTAGTAAGATGTAGACATTACTTTTAATCCATGCAAGCCATTCCTTCACTTTCTGAATTGAGAAAAATGAATATTGAGTCTCTTGAAAAGGCTTCTATAGATATCCGTGAATTTATTCTTAATTCGACTTCAGAAAAAGCAGGGCACTTGGCCTCTAGTCTTGGTGTAACTGAGTTAACAATCGCTTTACACATCGCCCTTGACACCCCTAAAGATATTTTATTATGGGATGTTGGTCATCAAGCATATGTGCATAAAGTGATAACAGATCGGGCAGATGTTTTTAAATCTAACCGTAAAAAAAATGGTCCAAGTGGCTTTCCAAAACGCAATGAATCCAATTTTGATTCTTTTGGAGTGGGGCATTCAAGTACAGCACTATCGGCATTGATTGGATTTGCTAGAGCTGATACATTAACAAAAAGACATCGTCATAAAGTTGCAGTTGTGGGTGATGGGGCATTTACTGGTGGTATGGTATATGAGGCCATGAATGATGCAGGCTCCAAGGGTGATGATATATTATTAATTATTAATGATAACGGTTTTGCTATCGAAGAGAATGTAGGAGCACTTCATGATTCTGGAAAGTATAAAGAATTCTGTAAATCTTTAGGGTGGGATTTTTTAGGCGGTCATATACAGGGAAACAACATTGCTGAACTTCTTCTAAAGATTAATCAGGCCTTAAAGTCCAAAGGGCCAAGGGTTTTACATATTAAAACAAATCGACCAACTATTGAAGATCTTGGACTTTCTGAAAGTTCTCCTGATCAATCCAGTTTCCAAACTCATTTTGCTGAAAAATTAATTGCTATAGCTACAAAAGACAATCGAATAGTCACACTGACTGCGGCAATGGCTCAGGGATGTAGCTTAGATCTATTCAGGGATAAATTCCCTAATCGCTTCTTTGATGTAGGTATAGCTGAACAGCATGTAATAACTCAAGCTGCAGGGATGGCGGCAGCGGGAATGCGACCTGTAGTTAATCTGTATTCGACATTTTCTCAAAGAGCGGTAGACCAATGGATACACGACGTTGCATTGCAAAACTTACCGGTATTACTATGTCTCGACAGAGCTGGAATTGTAGGCGAAGACGGAGCTACACATCATGGTGTTTTTGACATATCACTATTTAGCAGTATCCCAAACACACATATTTGGGCCCCAAGAAATAATTTAGAACTGAGAAATGCAATCGACGAAGCCATACATTATGGTGGTCCTTCAATAATTAGGTATCCAAAAGGAAAAGAGATGAAATTACCCAAAGCACTTATGCGAAAAGGTGGAATGGATATCATAAGATTAGGGCATGGGACAGTTCATTGGTGCTTAGGGCCTACAATTGGAGAGGCAATACTTTATTCAGAACCTTCTGATGTAATTATTGACTTAAGAAAAGCAAAGCCAATTAATTTAGATATGCTTTACTCTTTTTCTAAGACTTATTCTAAATGGATTGTTTGGGAAGATGCCCAATCCATTGGAGGAGTAGGGTCACAATTGGCATCATGGATTGCGGGAAATAATGCTAATATCCAGTTAATCCATCAAGGTTATGGAGATCAATTTATAGAGCATGGGAGCTCAGAAGATTTAAAAAAACAAAATAGGACTGAAATTTAATTATCTGTACCCCAAGCTTTTTTTGACTTTATTCAAAGTTTCTTGAGCAATAATTCTAGCTTTTTCTGCCCCTAAATTCAAAGCTTTATAGATTTCATCCGGATCTTTCATTAGCTCATCAAACCTTATTCTTTCAGAATGAAACTTCTCAAGTATAGCCTCATATAAGGCCAATTTTGCATGACCGTAGCCATATCCACCAGCTCTGTAGTTTTCCTCCATCTTTTTAATAGCTTCAGACGTAGCAACCAGTCTGAATATATTCATAACATTGCACGAATCCGGGCTTTTCGGTTCTTCAATTGATAACGAATCCGTAATTATGGACATTACTTGTTTTTTTAATTGCTTTTCAGAAAGAAAAATGTCAATTACATTTCCATAAGACTTTGACATTTTTTGCCCATCCGTTCCTGGTATTGTCATGATTGATTCATCAATTTTAGCCTCAGGTATAATTAAAACATCTTCTTTGACATGTCGGTTAAAGGCCTCTGCAATATCCCTGGTCATTTCTAGGTGTTGCTTTTGATCTTTCCCAACGGGCACTTGAGTTGCATTATATAATAAAATATCAGCTGCCATCAACACAGGGTAATCAAAAAGACCTGCATTGACATCTGATAGACGATCTGATTTATCTTTAAAGCTATGGGCATTAGCCAACATCGGATAAGGAGTAAAACAATTTAGATACCATGTCAATTCTGTACATTCAGGGACATCACTTTGAGCATAGAAAACAACTTTTTTAGGGTCTAAGCCACAGGCAAGCCAAGCAGCAGCTGTAAATAATAAATTCTCCTTTCTTTTCGTGCTGTCTTTTATTGAAGTTAAAGAATGTAAATCTGCAATAAACAAATACGCATCATTTCCGTGATCATTTGCTAAGGAAATAGCAGGTTTTATAGCGCCTATTATATTCCCTAAATGCTGACGACCAGAAGTTTGAATCCCTGTTAAAACTCTACCCATAAAGCGAAGGTAGGAAAGCCCTGTGAACATATGAAAATAAACCCTATTCTTTATTGGGGTTTAATATTTAAACGATTATAAATTGTAATGATATTCGAAAATATAAAAGTGTTGATACCTTATTTTCAACTAGCTATTTGTCATACTGGCACTAGAATATTTGTAATTTTTGGGAAATATTTAAATTGAAAACCTTTTAAAGCGTCATAGAGACATGCGTCTTTTTTAGATAAACCCCCTGCTAGCAGGCTTATGAAAAAAACTTAACGTGCTGTAAATCAAAGCCTAATTAACATTTTGATATTAAACATTTCGAATATACTTTTACAAAGATTAATCAAAACCTGCGACTACTTGTTGTGACGACATACTAATCGCATACATTCACCTAAATTTAAATTTAAATAATATGAGTTTTTTAGACATTTTTTTATCAACTGATCTAGCAACTTTTGCTCCAGATGACTATGTTGGATTTACATTCTTCACAGGTTATATGGCTATGTTTGCTGCCTCTGTTTTCTTCTTGTTCGAACGCGGTCGCGTAGCAGACGAGTGGAAGTTATCTCTTTTAGTTTCTGCTTTGATCACTGGTATCGCAGCAGTACACTATTACTACATGCGTGATTTTTACATGGGCACGGGAGAAACACCTGTAGTGCTTAGATATATTGACTGGACATTGACTGTTCCGTTGATGTGTGTGGAATTCTATCTTTTAACTAAGAAAGCCGGTGCTAAGATTGGCTTACTTTACAAATTACTCGTTGCTTCTGTGGCTATGCTTGTTCTCGGTTATATCGGAGAAGCATTTTATGCTGGAGATTCTGCATCATGGATTTACGGAGCTCTTTCAGGTGCTGCATACTTCTATATTGTATGGTTAGTTTGGAAAGGTGAAGTTGCTGAATTAGCTGCTTCTGCTGGTGGAAAAGTTCAAAGAGCTGTAGGACACCTTACTAAGTTTGTTGTTATTGGTTGGGCTATTTATCCAATTGGATACATCCTTGGAACTGAAGGCGGTCTTTTCGGAATGGACGTTGCTGAGATGGTTGGATACAACGGTGGAGTAGATATTTTCTACAACATTGCTGATGCAATTAACAAAATTGGTTTTGGTCTTGTTGTTTACGCTTTGGCTGTTAGCAAAGAAGACTAATTACAATCCTTTTAAAAAAATCAAAGGGCTCCATTTTGGAGCCCTTTTTTTATGAAAAAACTATTTTCTTAATTCGATATCAAGCCGTGCCTGTATATCTTCTCCTAAAGAAGGATCATTAATTACAACATTAGAATGCCATAACTGCAAAGTATCTGCATCATAATCTACGATAAATGTTAATGTATCAGGGAAGTCATAGAACCATAAGGTCTGAAGAGATGAATCAAACGCCCAAATCCCCTCTCCCTGATTAACATAATTTATTGGAGCTAACCCCAACATTAGATTTAAGTAAAAGTCAATGCGATAATCAACGATAGCAGAATCATTACGATCTTCAAAAGTAAATTCTCCTTGAACTGCATCAGCTTCACCTTTAAATGTAGCTTGCGTTGTTGTGTCAAACGGATTATCCATTTCACCTTCAAATGAGACGGAAAAAACTTTCCATCCATCAATTAATCTCTGCTCAAATGGTCCAGAAGCGCGAGGGGGCAATTCATTATTATTTGAATCCCCATTACATCCCACAACGACAAAAAGAACCGCCAAGGATAAAATATTAAAAATTGCCTTGTTATCCATTAATATCTATAAATCGTTCTACATCATGAGTCAAGCCAAAAACAACTAAGACATAATTCTCTTTTATTATTTCATCATCTTCGATAACCCCCTTTATATGAAGCTCTACGTTCCCTGAACTTTCAATTACAGTAACTAGATTAAGCTGATATTTAGACAATAACCCCAAGTCTTTTATGGTTCTACCAACAACAGATTTTGGAGCGGTTATTTCTACAATTTCATAATTATCTGGAAGAGGCATGCACATGAGCATCGATGGATTCATTAATCTCTCCGCCACATTTATTCCGACCTCTTCTTCCGGAGATAAGATTTCTGTTACCCCCATTTTTTCCAATATTTTTCTTTGAGTGTCTCCCTGAGTTCGAGCTACTAAGCGCTTAACACCTATCTCTAGAAGCTTTACTGTAGTTAGCAGCATGCCTTCAAAATTATGACCAATAGAAACAATAACTGCATCCATATCACCTATGTTTTGCGATATAAGAGCACGCTTGTCTGTTGAATCAAGTTGAACCGCATAAGACACATGATCTTTTATCTCGTCAACTCTATCTTCATCTATATCAATCGCAATAACCTCAGCCCCTTTTGCTGAAAGTTTTTTGCAAATTGCTCGACCAAAATGGCCTAGCCCAATAACTGCAAATTTTTCTGCCATAATTTATAAAAGTAATGAAAGTGCTGCTTCTATATCAGCTTTCAAATCACGAATGTCTTCTATACCAACACTTAAGCGAATTAAACCATCTGTGATACCATTTGCTTCACGCTGGTCTTTTGGAATCGATGCGTGAGTCATTGAAGCAGGGTGGCCTGACAAAGATTCTACTCCGCCAAGAGACTCAGCTAAAGTGAATATTTTCATTGAACTAACTACTTTACTTGCGTCTTCAGCACGATCACTGTTAACTGTAAATGATATCATTCCTCCAAAATCTCTCATTTGCTTTTTGGCGACCAGGTGGCCTGGATGATCTGTAAATCCCGGATACACAACTCGACCGACTACTGGATGTGATTTTAAAAAATGTGCAATTTCCTTTGCATTACTGCAATGCCTTTCCATTCTAATATGTAGTGTTTTTATCCCTCTTAAGGCCAAAAAGCTATCCATTGGTCCACATACTGCTCCCGTGGAATTTTGAATAAAGTATAAACGGTCTGCTAAGTCTTTATCATTAACAATTAATGCTCCAAGAACAAGATCACTGTGACCTCCAATATATTTTGTGCCAGAATGCAAAACAATATCTGCGCCAAGCTTTATGGGCTGCTGAAGATATGGAGTAGCAAAAGTATTATCAACGACTAATAAAGCCTCTGCACTTCTTGCGATTTTTGAGACCTTTTCAATATCCACAACATTCAACATTGGGTTTGTAGGACTCTCTATCCAAATCATTTTTGTCTTGCTGTTAACTTTTGATTCAATGACAGATTCATCAGACATAGGAACAAAATGAAATTTAATTCCATACTTCTCATAAATATGAACAAATTGTCGATAAGTGCCTCCGTATAAATCATTTGTAGAGATGACCTCATCTCCAGGAGAAAGTAGTTTCATACAAGCATCAACTGCAGCTAATCCACTGCTAAAACCCATAGCGTGGGTGCCATTCTCAATTGACGCTAACGACGCCTCTAAAGCGCTTCGGGTTGGATTTTGAGTTCTACTATACTCATATCCCTTATGCTCACCTGGGGAGCTCTGGGCGTAAGTAGATGTCTGATAAATTGGTGGCATAACTGCACCTGTTGATGGGTCGGGGTGTTGACCTCCGTGAATAGCCCGAGTTCCAAAATGTTTTGATTCCATAACACGAAGGTACTTAAAGCTCTACTTTCTTGAATACCTATGTGGTATTTTGACAATATGATTGGAAGATTTGCCCCTTCTCCATCAGGCCATATGCATATTGGCAATGCCTCAACAGCATTGCTCTCTTGGTTACAGGTTAGTAGTTACAGTGGTAAAATGATTTTACGTATTGAAGACATTGATCACAAACGATGTAAAAAAATACAGATTCAATCTTAGAGGATCTGATTAAATTAGGATTAGGCTGAGATGAACGGCTGCTATTTCAGTCTAACAGAGAAAATAATTATCAAACCGCATTAGAATCTCTAATCAAAAAAGACTTGATTTTTGCATTTTCATGAAGTAGGAAAGATATTCAAGAATTCATATAAAATCAGGGAGAATCAGATCAGGCTTACCCTGGGACTTGCTTGAACAAGAAATTGCCCTTTGAAGGGCCATATAGTTTACCACTAAAAAACTGGGATGGATATCCAATTATTAGACGTTCAGATAAAATCTGGTCATATAATTTGTTGTAATTATAGGATGACACTTATCAGGGGGCATAACCCACATCGTTAGAGGCCGTGAACTATAGATAAGTGATTCGTTGCAGCTACATCTAGGGAAATTACAACTATCCTAAAATCTCTCATGCATCAAAATGGTATAATCCCAAAAAAAGAAAATTAACTAAAACAGATGGGGCTTGATCATTGAAAGACTATTACGCCAAAGGGAAGATACCAGAGGATATTCTGGAGCAAATAGCCGGGTGAATTGGTTTAAATAAGGACTTATCTCCTTGTAATGCCAAAGATTTAATAAATATGAATCATATAATTGGAATAGGCATTCTGTAAGTTCTCATGAGGTTTTATCTTTGTGACTATGATCAAATCCATGACAGGTTTTGGGAAGGGGCAAACGAAAAGCTCATCAACTCAAATCAAAGTAGAAATTCGTTCTCTAAATAGTAAAAATTTAGATCTCTCATTTAGATGCCCTAATGATTTTAGAGAGCGTGAAATATTATGGCGCAAACGAATTGGAGAAAAGCTCCAACGTGGGAAAATTGATATTAATATTTATCGTGAAATAACTAATGAACTAAAGTCCGGTGTTAACTTAAATTGGCTTAAAACAGTTATGTCCGAACTTCAATCTGTAAGTCCTGAACCAATACCTCACTCAGATTTGCTGATGATGGCCCTTAGAATTCCTGTTCAAAATGATTACTCGGAAATTACAGAAAAAGAGTGGGAAGCTGTTGATATGGCAATCGATAATGCTATTGTTTCTTTAGATGATTTTAGAGTAAATGAAGGACTTGTGTTGCAATCTGACTTGGAAAAAAGTCTTTCATCCATCGAATCGGGGCTTTCCTCTATTGAACCATTCGAAGAAGAACGGATAAAGAAAATAAAAATCAAGCTGACTCGTGGATTAGAAGAATTTCAATTCGATAAGAATAGATTTGAACAAGAGTTAATTTATTACCTGGAAAAGCTGGATATTAATGAAGAGAAAGTGCGCCTCAAGTTTCATGTCGACCATTTTAGGCAATCCATAATAGATGGTAATGGTAGAAGATTAGGTTTTATAAGTCAAGAAATTGGTAGAGAGATAAATACCTTAGGAAGCAAATCCAATCATGCCAGTATGCAAAAAATTGTTGTTGAAATGAAAGAAGCCCTTGAAAAAATAAAAGAACAGGTACTAAATATTTTATGAAACTCCTAGTCCTCGCTGCCCCTTCAGGGTCAGGTAAAACAACATTGGTACATCGATTGCTTGGTGAATTCCCTACATTGTCTTTCAGTATTTCTGCAACGACAAGAAAGCCAAGGTTGAAAGAAAAAGATGGAGTTGACTATCACTTTTTGTCAGTAATTAATTTTGAGGAAAAAATAAAATCTAAATCTTTTTTGGAATGGGAAGAAGTGTATCAAGACAATTTTTACGGATCTCTTAAATCTGATGTTCAAAAACATTGGGACAAAGGCCAAACTGTGATTTTTGACATAGATGTTCATGGGGGAATTAGATTAAAAGAAAAATATAATCTTAATACTTTATCTATTTTCATTATGCCTCCATCATTAGAGGTACTTGAAGATCGATTAAGAAAGAGAGGGTCGGATAGTGAGAAAAGGATTCATGATCGTTTAGCGAAGGCAAAAGAAGAAATAAGTTTCGCTCCAAATTTTGATCATATAATCGTTAACGATCAAATAGAAACTGCATTCAAGCAAATTCATGATCTTGTAGCAAAATTTATACGCCTATGAAAATTGGTCTTTTTTTTGGCAGCTTTAACCCTATCCACAAAAGTCATCTAGAAATTGCCAAGTCCATGATACAATGGAAAAAATTAGATGAGATTTGGTTTGTGGTCACTCCTCAAAATCCGCAAAAAGACCCTTCTATTTTAGCTCCTAACGAAAATAGAATTAAAATGGTAGAATTAGCTGTTCAGCAGTATAAAAAATTTCGGGTTGAAAAAATTGAATTAGAATTACCCACCCCTAACTATACTGTTAATACTATGGAAGCTCTAATTAATAGAGATCCAGAAAATAAATTTTTCTTGATTATTGGAGCAGACAATTTTGAAAATTTAGATAGTTGGAAAAATCCTGAGAGAATTTTAGAGATTTCTAATATTTTAGTGTACCCAAGAGGTTCAAGTCAAATTAATGGTTCTCGGTTATTTTTAACTGATAAAAGAATAGAATTTATTCAAGCCCCTCTGCTTAATGATAGTAGTAGTAATATTAGAAAATCTATAGAAGAATCAAATAAAGTGAACGAGATCAATGATCTTCCAAAAGAAGTAAAATTGTATATTGAATCTCAAGAATTATATCGTTCCCAATAAATTTTCATATGACAGCTTTTTTAACTCGAGTATCAATTGCACTGTTAGAGCAATACTCAGAAATCCATCGAGTTGGAATAATCGTGCCTTCAAAAAGAGCTGAGAGGGTTTTGAGACAAGCTATTCTTGAAGAAATCACAACTCCTGTTCTTTCTCCTGCGATTTTCACAATTGAAGAAGTAATGGCAGACCTTTCAGGTCTTGGCGTTGCAAATAGCATGGACCAATTGATAATTTTATATGACTCCTACGAGAAGCTCAATGAAGGATTTTCTGACAGCCTTGACGATTTTCTTAAATGGGCCCCTGCCGTTTTAAGAGACTTTGATGAAATTCACCGTTTTGGAGTCGACAGCAAAAAAATATTTAAAGAGATGCAAGAAATTGAATCTCTAGAGCAATGGGGACTAGATGAACCTACTGATCTTATGAATCGTCGTCTGGTCTTATGGAGACAATTACCTGGTTTATTTAGTCTCTACAATGAAAAATTAGATGAAAGAAAATTAGGATCTGCAGGACATATTTTTAATCGAGCAAGTCCAAGTAAAAAAGGGCCTACTCAAGAAAATTTTAACTACTGGATGCTCCAAAAGGAAATAGACCATCTGGTTTTTGTCGGTTTTAATGCTCTTACACCGCCTGAGATTAGTCTATTTAAGTCTGCCTATGAATATTATGGTGCAACTGCCTTTTGGGATATCGATGCTCACTATATTAATAATTTAAGTTCTGAAGCAGGACACTATTTGCGTAAAAACATAAAGAATTTACCGGCGAAAATGGTTTCAGAAATCGTGAACCCGCCGGCAAATTTTTTGACATCACAAATTTCATTTTCAATAATACGTGCCAATGGCAATATTGCTCTGGCTAAAGTGATTGGCGGCATTCTTAATAATAAGCATCTTATAGCTAATAATTTTAATAAATGTGCTGTAATATTGGCTGATGAAGAATTATTAATTCCTACTCTTCAAGCCCTACCCCCTGAAATTCAGGAAGCTAACGTTACTATGGGAATGGCTTTAAACTCCACTGTCACTTACTCAAGTATTGATCTTCTTCTTCAACTTCAAGAAGCCAAAGAGATAAGTGGCAAGTATCCATTACCATTATTAGAGGCGACTTTTTCTGATCCTATATGCTGTGCGATGAGGAATGCAAGCGACGGACTTAATATGGAATCACAAATTCATAATCTTAGATATTCAAAAAAAGGTTATTGGTCGGTAAGTGATACGGTTAATCTAATTGGCGAAAATCCTGATTTATGGGAAGAATATCCCAATTATATCTATTATATAAAAAACCTGAGAAAAAGATTATTTGATTATTCAGGTAAAATTACATCCGCATGGGAAATAGAGCCTGCCAAACTATGTATACAAGCATTGGATAGGCTTATAAATTGGACAAAAAGAGAGGATTTAAAATTTAGAACTGTACGACAATTATTTAGATATTTCTCAAAAGAAAGTCCAGTTAATTTTTATGGCGAACCTTTTGGGGGCCTTCAAATTATGGGGCTATTAGAGACTAGAAATCTTGATTTTGATACTGTAATTCTTGCCCCATGCAATGAAGGAATTTTGCCAGGCAGAAGAAGTAGTACATCATTTCTTTCTAATGATCTTCGTAAAGCTTATAAAATTCCTATTTTAAGAGAGCAAGAGGCAATTATTGCTTACCATACATATAGGCTTGTTCAAAGAGCAAAAAAAGTATTTTTTTTGGTGAATACTGGATCTGACGGGTTGAACTCTAGCGAAGCAAGCAGGTTTTTGCAACAAATGGAAATCGAATTATCTCGTTATTCAGGAATTAAATGGGAAGACATTGATCTTGAATTAAAGCTTGATGCAAAGACAATAAAAGGCGAAAGAAGCATATATAAATACCCTTTAATAATTGAACGAACACTAAAAAGACTTAAAGAAAAAGGAATGAGCCCATCATCGGGTTCAACTTATATAAAAAACCCTTATAAGTTTTATTTACAATATGTCCTTGGAATAAAAGAAGAAGAAACCCATAGTGATCGATTGCCTGCAAATATTAGAGGTAATATATTGCATGATTTGCATCAAGATTTATACGAATACTACAAGTCTAATAATAATTGGAATTTATCAAAAATTGAAAACTCTTTAAACTTAAGTATTTCAAGACACTTCCCAATTCAAAGTGACTCAGGTCCATTTCATTTAGAAAGAAAAGTGATTGAAAAAATTGCATATGATTGGTCTAGGGAAGAAGCAAAACGAATACAAGACTTAAATAATAAAGGAAAAAATTGGCAAGTTCATTTAGTAGAAGAATATTTAGAAAGCCATCTAACACTAAATAATGGGGATACTATTAAAATCAGAGGCAAAGCTGATAGAGTTGAAAAATGGGAAAACTATTGGGTCATTGTAGATCTGAAAACAGGAACTTTTCAAAACGACCAGATAAACTTTAAAGAATGGGGTGACCTTTTGAATTCAAAGAAAAAAAAAGAAAAAGCCTTTCAGCTTATGACATATGCGTGGCTTCTTAGTAAACAAGAAAAAAGAAACCCGTCAATGAAATTTAAAGCAGGAATATCAAGTATGAGGCATCCGTCTAAACCAGTAGCGTATATTAAATGGCAAAAGAGCGATAGCCTGACTTTTCAAGAGTTAGAAGATTTTGAAACATTCGTTTTAATACCATTAGTAGAAGAAATATTGAATCCAGAAATTTGTTTTATAGATACATTGGAGATTTGAAATCCCCTATCTATTTCGCTTCTAAAATTTTGGATACATACTTTCCAATAATATCAAACTCTAGGTTGACTTGATCTGCAATTTTAAGAAGATGAAAACTAGTATTATTCCATGTGTAAGGGATAATTGCTACAGAAAAATAATCAGAGCCCGACTCAACAACTGTTAAACTTATTCCATTAATAGTAATTGAGCCTTTATTTACAGTTTGATATTGTCGATTCAGCTCATGCTTTAGCTTAATTTCCCAACTTCCATTTTGATCAACTATATCAGAAATGACGGCAGTACAGTCAATATGTCCCTGAACTATATGCCCATCTAGACGACTTCCTACTTTAGTACATCTCTCTATATTTATCATACTACCAGGTCGCCAATATTGTAATGTTGTTTTCTGCAATGTTTCGTTTATTGCTGTTACCCTGTAGCCTGTTATTTTCTGGTTTTGATCTTTATTCAACGCTATTACCGTCAAGCAGCATCCGTCATGAGCAATACTTTGATCAATTTTAAAGTCATTCGCTAAAGAACTATTAATATCAAAATGAATATTTGATTTTTCATTTGTCACTGCAACAACAGTTGCCAGATTTTCCACTATTCCTGTAAACATATTTCAAAGGTACGATGACTAACTTAGCTCTATGAAATTGACTTTTAATTCCTCAACATCTGATGGCTTTTGTATGGCGATTGTTAGACCTAATGAACAATCCCTTAATAAGGCCAATATTGATGCAAATCAATCAAAAACAATAATTAGTCGTTTGTCACGAAAACTTGAAAATTGGACTCATTTTGCTTCACATGATATTGATATATTCGGTTGCATAAGCAACCTTGATAACAGTAAAAATTCTGGGAAACATGCTCTCAGAAATTTGGGAAAGGACCTTGCACAAGAATTAATTAGAAATAAAATAAATGTCGTAAGTCTTGATGCAAGTGGAGATTCTTTTTGGATAGCTGAAGGATTATTATTAACCTCCTACAGATACAACAAACTTCTAAGTAAAAATGCAAGTACAGCTTGGTCTTTAAAAGAGTTAGAAATAATTGGATTAAGCATCGAAGAATCTCAAAAATTGTCTTCTATTTCTGCAGCGGTGAATGAGGCTAGAGATTTAGTAAATGCACCTCTATTAAGCCTGAGTGCTGAAAATCTCAGTGAAAGGATCGAAGAGTTGGGAGAAGAATTTGGTTTCTCTACAACCATTTTGAATCAAACGAAAATCGAATCATTAAAAATGGGCGGACTTCTGGGGGTAAATAAAGGTTCTGTTGATCCTGCTACATTCAGTATTTTGGAGCATAAACCACAAAACTGTGTAAATGAAAGACCATATGTGATTGTTGGTAAAGGGGTTGTATATGATACCGGTGGCCTTAGCCTAAAGCCAAGTAATTTTATGGATACAATGAAATGCGATATGGCTGGAGCAGCATCAGTTGTGGGAACATTATGTGCATTAGCTAAAGATAAAATCCCTACTTGGGTAATAGGACTAATACCTGCAACGGACAATAGGCCAGGCGGAAATGCCATAACTCCAGGAGATGTAATTAAAATATCGAATGGGACAACTGTAGAGGTTCTAAACACAGATGCAGAGGGTCGGCTAATACTTGCAGATGCTTTACATTATGCCAAAAAATATGATCCAAAATTAGTTATTGATCTAGCTACTCTTACAGGGTCTGCTGCCAAAGCTATTGGCCCTAATGCAATTGTGGCTATGGGCAATGCCGGAACAGAATTTTGGAAACAAATTATTATCAGTGGTGAAAAAACCCATGAACGATTAGTCCAATTCCCATTTTGGGATGAATATAATGACCTATTAAAAAGTGAAATTGCTGACCTTAAGAACATTGGTGGACCAGACGCTGGAATGATAACTGCGGGTAAGTTTCTTGAGCATTTCACAGACTACCCATATATTCATTTAGATATTGCAGGGCCTGCTTTTTTAACTATTCCCCATGGTTATTTTCATAAAGGGGCTACTGGGATTGGTGTTCGACTTTTACATGATTTTTTCAGTAATGTTAAGTCATGAATAAATTAAAGATTGGTATTACTTCTGGAGATATAAATGGTATCGGACTTGAAGTTATTCTCAAGGTGCTATCTTTAAAAGAGATCCGCTTAAAAGCTGATTTCTATCTTTTTTCTTCTCCTGAAATAATTACAATTCACCAAAAGTCTATAAAAAGCGAAGTTGTCCCGTTTTTTAATGTTCAACCAGGAGGCAACCTTGAGCCAGGAATTATTGGTCTATGTGATCCTTGGGATCGTTCATTTAATGTTCAATTTGGGATTCAAAATAATGAGGGAGGGATTGCGGCTTTTGACTCCCTTGATTTCGCATGTAGTTCAATTGAGAACAAGAAAATAGATGCTTTAATAACTGCCCCACTATGTAAGGCAAATATTCCTCAATCAAAATATCTAGATTTTAAAGGGCACACTGAATATTTAGCAAATCGTTTTAATTCAAGTACTATGATGATTATGACTGCAGATAAAACTAGAGTTGCCTTAGCTAGTGATCATATTCCTTTGAGTGAGATTTCCGAAACTGTAAACGTATCGTATTTAAATAAAAAAATTGATGAGTTTAATCTTGCACTCAAATTTGATTTTGATATTTCAAATCCAAAAATCGCAATCTTAGGATTAAACCCTCACGCCGGGGATGGCGGAAAAATAGGTTTAGAAGAAAAAAATACTATTATCCCCTGTATTCAATTAAAAAGAAAGGAAGGAATAATTGCTCATGGTCCATTTCCTTCAGATAGCTTTTTTGGCAAAAAACTTTATTTACAATTTGACGGAGTTCTTGCAATTTATCATGACCAAGGGCTAATTCCATTTAAGATGCTCTACTTTGAAAAGGGAGTCAACAATACTTGCGGACTCCCTTTTATTAGAACATCGCCTGATCATGGCGTAGCATTTGACATAGCCGGTCAGAACTTAGCCGATGAAACAAGTTTTAGGGAATCCATATTTCATGCTATAAAAAGGACTAAGGCGCGACAAGAATATACCGCTTAATAATATCGGAATGATTTCTCGTCAATTACCGCTGCCCGGATATAGTCTTAAATTGTTAAACTTTCAATTACTATTGTTGGGCTATTAACAAAATGAATGTACATTTGCGGGCTCTAATGAGAGTTTAGACATGAAAAATCGTGAAAACATTTTAGAATTTTCTGGTTTAGCCATGGGTGAACACCACTTAGAGTATAAATTAAACAAAACGTTCTTTTCTTCTTTTGATCTCATTGAACTCCAAGGAATTCATCCAATTACAGTGAATGTAATTCTTAAGAAATCGAATCATATGATGGACCTAGAAATTTCTTTTAAAGGAAAAATAGATACTGTTTGTGATTTAACAAATGATCCCTTTACCCTTGATATTTCTAATATTTTTTCCTTATTAGTAAAATTTGGAGATGAATTTAACGATGAAGACCCTGAAATTCTTGTTTTATCCCAAGGGGAGTATGAAATAAACCTGAACCAATTATTTTTTGAATTAATCGCTCTTTCCATTCCTATTCAAAGAATCAAACCAGAAAATGAGATTATTAAAGATCAATAGAGTTTCAAAATTGAAATAACAATAAAGTAACGCACAATGGCACATCCTAAACGTAGACAATCGACCACTCGGAGAGATAAACGCCGAACTCATGACAAGGCTATTTTACCTCAGTTGACTGTATGCTCAACTACTGGTGAAGCACATTTAATGCACCGAGCATATTGGCATGATGACAAGATGTACTATAAAGGAAAGATTGTTATCGACAAAAATGAAGTCGCATAATTTTTTGAAAGAAAGCATTTTTATAATTAAAAGCTATTTCAATCCCGCATTTTATTTTTTTATCTGCACATTTGTTAGACTAAATAGTTAAACTATGGATTTCAAGGAAGTACAGAATTTTATAAAGTTCGTCACTAAATCAGGAGCTTCTGAAGTCTCTCTGGAAACAGAGGATTATAAGATAACTGTCAAAACTGGTGGTGATCAAACTACTGTTTATGCAGCACCTCCAGTTGCTGCACCGATTTCAATAGCTCCTACTCCGGAAAAAGTTTTGAATGAAGAGAAAGAAAATGAAGATGAGTTTGCTCATTGTTCAACGATAACATCTCCTATGATTGGGACTTTTTATAGAAAACCTAGTCCAGATAAACCATCCTTTGCGGAAATCGGCACCCATGTGAATATTGGAGACACTATTTGCATTATTGAAGCAATGAAACTTTTCAATGAGATTGAAAGTGAAGTGTCGGGTAAAATTGTCAAAGTGCTTGCTGATGATATGACTCCTGTTGAATTTGGACAACCACTATTCCTAATCGACCCTTCTTAGTACTCTGCTGTGAAAAAAATACTGATCGCTAACCGCGGAGAGATAGCTATGAGAATCATCCGCACATGCAAGGAGATGGGGATAGAAACGGTTGCTGTATATTCAGAAGCTGATAAAGAAAGTCTTCATGTGCGCTTTGCAGATGAGGCTGTTTGCATAGGTCCTCCAGCATCTAAAGATTCTTATCTAAAAATATCAAGCATAATTTCTGCTGCGGAAATCACTAATTCAGATGCCATTCATCCTGGATTTGGTTTTCTGTCAGAAAATGCCAGATTTTCAAAAATCTGTTCGGATCATGGAATAAAATTTATTGGGGCCTTACCTGATCACATTGAAAAAATGGGAGACAAGGCCACAGCTAAATTAACAATGAAACTTGCTGGCGTTCCATGTGTTCCTGGATCAGAGGGTTTGATTGAATCCCTAGAAGATGCAGGGAAAATCGCGGCAGAAATTGGATATCCTGTGATGATGAAAGCTACAGCTGGAGGAGGCGGAAAGGGGATGAGAGCAATTTTGGCTCCGTCAGAGCTGGAAAAAGCGTGGGAGTCTGCCCGACAAGAGGCATTGGCTTCTTTTGGAAACGATGGCATGTACATGGAAAAGCTTATCGAGGAGCCGCGACATATAGAAATTCAAATAATTGGAGATCAGTCGGGGAAAGCAAGTCATTTAAGCGAGCGCGATTGCTCTATTCAACGGAGACATCAGAAACTTACTGAAGAAACACCTTCTCCATTCATGACTGCAGAGTTGAGAACTGCAATGGGCGATGCTGCCATAAAAGCAGCAGAATTTATCAAATATGAAGGAGCGGGGACAGTAGAGTTTCTTGTCGATAAAAATCGAAACTTCTATTTCATGGAGATGAATACTCGAATACAAGTTGAGCATCCGATAACGGAAGAAGTTACTGATTATGATTTGATTCGAGAACAAATTAAAATTGCTTCGGGAACGAGTATTTCTGGAAGAAATCATGAGCCTAAACAGTTTGCAATTGAGTGTCGAATAAATGCTGAAGACCCCTACAATAATTTTAGACCAAGCCCAGGCAAAATTTCTGCATTTCATGCTCCCGGTGGTCATGGAGTTAGAATTGATACTCATGTCTATGCTGGATATACTATTCCTTCTCATTATGATAGTATGATTGCCAAATTGATAGTTACGGGAAGAACTCGCAAACAGGCAATCGAGAGAATGAAAAGAGCATTAGATGAATTTATTATAGAGGGTATAAGCACAACAATTCCTTTTCACAGACAATTAATGGACCACCCTGAATATGTCTCTGGCAATTACACCACAAAATTCATGGAAGATTTTACTCTTTCATAGAATAGATAAATAAAAAATGTACGTAATCACAAAAGACTAATTTTGTGATTGAATGAAGCGATTTTTATTTATAACCCGAATAGTCTTGGGTAGTGTCTATCACCTTTGGTATTATTTAATAATGCTGTTTAGTATAATTGGACTTTCGCCTTGGCTTTACTACAGCTCGAAAAAATTTAATCGGTTTTCTAAGTTTTATGGATTTGCTAGACTATGGAGTGCTTGGATATTAAATGGGATTTTCTTAATTAGGAATGTTAAATATGAATCACAGATTTCTTGGGACAAACCTTATATCGTTGTTGCGAATCACACAAGTGAGCTAGATGTGATGTTTTGCTATCGATTGGTTAAATCTCCTACCGTATTTATTGGTAAAAAAGAATTAGCCAATATTCCTCTCTTTGGCTTTTTCTTTCGTAGGTCTAGTATTATTGTGGATAGAAAATCCTTGGCAAGTAAAAGAAGAGTTTTGGAGCTGGCATCAAATCACCTGAAGAAAGGTGTGGGTGTATGTATCTATCCAGAAGGAGGCATTCCAAAAGATAAAACAATGATTCTTGGGAAATTTAAGTCCGGTGCCTTTAAACTAGCGATAGAAAATGGTGTCGATATATTACCCATAACTTTTGCCAATAATAGACGACACCTGCCAGACTTTTTCCAAGGAGGTTACCCTGGGACTATTTATGCAACAGTTCACACTCCGATCAGCGTAACTGGAATGACAAAAAAAGATATTGGATCATTGGGTGATATAATTCATGACGTACTTTTGGGTGAATTAGAATTTTATCGAAAAAAGATATGAAAATAACTGATGATGATATTCAAAATCTCGCTCACCTATCTAGGCTTGAATTAAGTAATTCCGAAGCTATTAGTATGAAGGAAGATCTTAGCAAGATTCTGGATTTTATAGCAACAATTGAGCAGCTTGATTTAAAAAATATAGAACCTCTTGTTTATATGACTACTTCTGAAAATGTTCTAAGAGAAGATCGCGCCAGCTCTAGTATTGGTCATGACCAAGCAATGAAAAACGCACCTGAAGCTGATTCTGATTATTTTAAAGTGCCAAAGGTTGTCGACAAATAATAATTCATTTTCTATCACTCGATTTCGTACCTTCTTAATCTAAATTTTTATTTCAATTTCCATGTTACAAAGCCTTATAATACTATCTTTTCTTTCGATTTTTGTTATTTTCCTTTTGGCAAAAGGCATTCGTATCGTAAAACAATCTGAAGCTATGATTGTAGAGCGCCTTGGAAAATATCATAAAACTCTAGAATCTGGAATTAACATTATAATTCCGATAATTGATCAACCAAGGCAGATATCATGGCGATACAGTGAGAGTGGGTTCAATGGTGAGATTATTCCCATTTTTAAAATGCAGGATCGAATCGACTTGCGTGAAAATGTATATGACTTCCCAAAACAAAATGTTATCACAAAAGATAATGTCGTAACAGAGATTAATGCTTTGATCTATTTTCAAATTATGGATCCCATAAAGTCTGTTTATGAAATTGGTAATTTGCCAAGCGCTATAGAAAAGCTTACCCAAACAACGTTAAGAAATGTAGTTGGTGAATTAGATTTAGACCAGTCTCTATCTAGTCGTGACACGATAAATACTAAACTCAGAACCATTCTTGATGATGCTACAAATAAATGGGGTGTCAAAGTTAACCGTGTAGAATTACAGGATATAAACCCTCCCCAAGGAATTCGCGAAGCAATGGAGAAGCAGATGCGTGCTGAACGTGATCGTCGTGCCACAATCCTGGAAGCAGAAGGAGAAAAAACAAGTCAAATTCTTACCGCAGAAGGACAAAGAGAGTCAGACATTCAGCGCGCTGAAGGAGAAAAAAGAGCAGCTGTACTTGCCGCTGAAGGAGAAGCCGAATCTCGAATTAAAGTTGCTGAAGGAGAGGCCCAAGCGATAAAATTAGTTTCTGACGAAATCAAGGAATTTTCAGGAGATCCGGTTCAATATCTTATAGCTCAGAAATATTTGGAAACCCTTCAAGAAATGACCTCGGGTAAAGACAACAAAACTGTCTACCTGCCGTATGAAGCCTCTGGGATTTTAAGCTCACTAGGAGGAATAAAAAACATCCTTGGAGGTAATTGATAAGTTGAGAGGATTAACTTTCTAAAATAGACCTTAGGGTCGACTCTAATAATGAATCTTTCATTTGAAAAACCGTAAAGCTTCAGTAGGCTTCATATTCATTACACTTTTACTTGATGTAATTGGTCTTGGAATTATTATTCCCGTAATCCCGGCTCTAATCCAAGAATTAACAGGGGGGAGTATTTCTGATGCCGCACAATATGGTGGTTGGCTAATTGCCTCTTACGCTCTCGTGCAATTTTTATGCGCTCCCATTGTAGGAGCTTTAAGCGATAAATATGGACGAAGGCCCATATTATTATTATCATTACTTGGGTTCGGATTAGATTATTTGGTGTTAGCTATCGCGCCGACGATAGCTTGGCTATTCTTAGCAAGAATAATAGCTGGATTTTTTGGCGCGTCATTTACAACAGGTGCGGCGTATATAGCAGATGTAAGTTCTGCAGAAAAAAGAGCTCAAAATTTTGGTTTGCTCGGTGCTGCATTTGGTTTAGGATTTATCATCGGTCCAGTTGCAGGAGGGCTTTTGGGTGAGATAGGTCCCCGTGTGCCTTTTTATGCAGCGGCATTAGTAACTTTTTTAAATTTGATATATGGTTATTTTATTCTTCCAGAGTCACTAAAAAAAGAAAACAGACGTGAGTTTGAATGGTCTAGAGCTAATCCTTTAGGTGCCCTGTTTGCATTAAAAAGATACCCAAGTGTTGCGGGGCTTATAGGGGCTTTAACATTTATTTATCTGGCATCGCATGCCGTCCAAGGGACTTGGGCATATTTTTCAATGGAAAAATTTAACTGGTCTGAAAGTATGGTGGGATACTCTTTAGGACTGGTTGGAATCATGAGTGCTCTTGTTCAGGGTTTACTTATTCGATTAATTATTCCGAAAATAGGAGAATATAAAACTATGATAGCTGGTATAATATTTAATATTTGCGGATGTTTATTGTTTTCCATGGCAAGTGAAGGTTGGATGTTACTTTGCTTTATAATACCATATTCACTTGGCGGAATTGCTGGGCCTGCGATACAAGGTATTCTTTCCAATCAAATACCACCTAATGAGCAAGGGCAGTTACAGGGCGCCCTAACCAGTATGATGGCTGCGACAGGTATAATTGGACCACTAATGATGACATCAATTTTTGCATATTTCACTGCTGCAGATGCACCGATATACTTCCCTGGAGCTCCATTTGTAACTGGAGCAATACTGGTATTAATATGCTTGTTCCTGATTATAAGAAAAGGTTCAAAGTATACTACGGGGAATCGTATTTAATCCTTAAATTTAAACTATGATGGAATTTATTTCTCCAGTTACAATCTGGTTCGCGGTTGGGGTTATCCTTTTGGTTCTAGAGATGTTTACGCCTGGTTTTTTCCTTGCCAGCATAGCCGTTGGCGCGTTTTTAGGGTCCGCCACAGCTCAACTTGGCGGAGAGCCTATCTATCAACTTCTAGCATTCATTATCGGTGGTGGGATTTCGTTAATATCTATTCGCCCAGTATTTAAAAAATATTTAAAAGCCAATGGTACTAAAACAAATGCAGATGGAATGATTGGAAAACATAGTGTTGTTAATGCTGATGTCAGTCCTAACGAGCATTTTTATGCCAAAATCGACGGAGTCGCCTGGGATTGTTTATGCTCTAATTCTTTATTAAAAGGAGACAAAGTAAGAGTAGTATCTCTCGAAAGTACGGTGCTAATTACAGAAAAAATAGACTTGAATTAGCTCTCAAAAGATTTATTTTCAAAATTTATTACTGTCGTTTCCAAAAAAAGACTTTTCTTTGCACCCATTAATTTCTCAGATCTCCAAATAAAATGAAAAACGGAACAGTAAAATTCTTCGATGCAACCAAAGGTTTTGGTTTTATAAAGGATAACGATGGCGAAGGCGATTTCTTCGTTCACATCACAGGAACACTCGAACCAATTGCCGATGGCGATGAAGTTGAGTTTGAATTAAAAGAAGGTAAGCGCGGCCTGCAAGCATCTAATGTTCGCAAGCTATAAGTTAATCTCTTGAAGTCAAACAAATAGGGCGCTTGTTAAAAGCGCCCTTTTTTGTTGTTCAACCACGAATTGCTTTTTCTTCAGTAATCCATATTGTCGATACTGCTGCTAAAAGCAAACAAATACCTGCCAAGATCATAGCATATATTGCTTCTTTACCTAAAATACTATAAATAGGATTCAGTGCTTTGGCAGCTAAAATCTGCGGGATAACGATGAACATATTAAATATTCCCATGGATAGTCCCATTTTATTTGAATCAATGAATGAGCTGAGCATAGCATAAGGCATACTCAAAATTGATCCCCAAGACAGACCAATTAAAACAAAACTAAATAAAAGAAATCTCGAGTCATTTATCAAATACATGCTTAAAAAGCCTATTGCGCCAGCTAATAAAGAAAAAATATGCAATAGTTTTCTATTAATTCTATTTCTCGAAGTATAGAAGGTTAAAGCAAGAGCAAATAACATTGAGCTTAACCCGTAGTAGCCCATATATGCTCCCACTTGATCAGCAGCATCATTATATGCCTTATCTGCAACTTGATAATTTGTTTTTTCTAATTCATTGGCAATGCTAAATTGAATTTTATTGGGTTTTGGTGAGTTAAATACATGATCTGTTAATGCTGGAGTAGCTAAAGACCACATACTAAAAAAGGCAAACCAAGAAAAAAACTGAACTAAGCCAAGTTTTCTCATAGTAATTGGCATTTCTCTAATATTATTAAGCAACTCTATTATCAGTTTTCTAAACTTCAATTTCTCTTTTCTGCTTCTCTTAAATTCTTTAAGGTCGCTTGGAGGGTATTCATGTGTTGTTAATACTGTATATAGAATAGTAATTAAAAAAATCAACGCGCCAATTGAAAAAGCTACTTTGACAGACATGGGTACTTCTCCAGGCAAGGAAACATTACTGATCCCCATATTACTTACTATAAGGGGCAAACTAGACGCTACCCATGTCCCTATCCCAATGATGAACGTTTGCATTACAAAACCATAACTTCTTTGAGAATCAGGAAGTTTATCAGCAACTAGAGCTCTGAATGGCTCCATAGAGATATTAATTGAAGCGTCCAAAACCCAAAGGCCCCCTGCGGCAATCCATAAAGTAGAGCTATGGGGAATGAAAAATAATGTTATGCTGGCAAGGATAGCTCCAATTAAAAAAAATGGTCTTCGCCGCCCCCATCGAACACTCCATGTATTATCACTTAAATACCCAACAATAGGTTGAACGATTAAACCCGTTAATGGTGCCGCAATCCAAAGCATAGGAATCTCCTGCTCCGATGCTCCTAAATTTTGAAATATTCTACTCATGAAACCTCCTTGCAATGCAAATCCAAATTGGATTCCCAAAAATCCAAAACTCATATTCCAAATTTGGAAAAACGAGAGCCTAGGTTTTTTTTTTGCTAATTCCATTTAACCTCAAATAGATAGTCGATCCTTATTCCAGGAATAAAGTCTAGCTGGCTTGTGAAAAACTCCTGTTTGCTTCTCCGCTAATGGAATCACCCAGGAATCATTTAGCACTTTCTTTCTAAAATTCCTTTTATCAAAAGATGAGTTTAATATCGACTCATGTAAAGATTGAACCTGTGTTAGGGTAAATTTTTCGGGAAGTAATTCATGGCCCACTCTTAACTCACTAATCTCCTGTCTGAGTTTACTTAGAGCCATTGTGACAATTTTAGAATGATCAAATGCAAGTTCTGGAATGTTATAAACCCCCTGCCAAAAGACTCGCTGTGCAAAACTTGAAGCTGATGGATTAAAGTCCTCCATCTTAACAAGCGCATAATATGCAATCGTAATAACCCTAGCTCCAGGATTACTTCTATTGCTTTGAAGCCATGGCAAATCTTTAATATTTTTGACTCTGTCAGGATCTCCAAATGCTCCACTTTGTCTCAAAAAAAGTCCACTTAAGCTCGTTAACTCTTTTAAAACGCGTTGAGCAGCAGTATCTAAATCTTCATCTTCTTCTAGATGATCACCAGGAAGTGCGAGTCTCCTCATTTGACCTACATCTTTTTGCTCAATCAAAAGGACGTTTAAATTTTGGCCATCAAAACCAAAAACAACACAGTCAACAGAAATATTAGGATTTATCATAGATTGTCACAAATGTAATTGATACACTTACTATTCCGCCTTTTTCAGTTAGGGTAACTTTTACACTATCTTTGATTACCAATTTTTTTTTATGTCAATAAAAAACATAGCCGTTTTAACCTCTGGCGGAGATTCTCCCGGAATGAATGCCGCAATTAGAGCGGTTGTTCGAACAGCAGTGTTTTATAATAAAAAAATTTACGGAGTGTCTCGTGGTTATGATGGGCTAATAGAGAACTTATTTACCGAATTAGAATCTAAAAGTGTTAAAGGCATACTTTCTCAAGGAGGCACAGTATTAAAATCAGCACGAAGTGATTTATTCAAAACAAAAGAAGGCAGAAAAAAGGCAGCAAAAAATCTTAAAACCTTTGAAATTGATGGTCTCATTGTTATCGGGGGAGACGGAACATTTAGGGGTGCCCATCTTTTACATGAGGAATTTGGGATTCCAGTAATAGGTATTCCTGGAACAATAGATAATGATCTTTTTGGAACTGACTACACAATCGGCTATGATACAGCAACTAATACGGTAATTAATTGTATCGATAAGATTAGAGACACGGCAAACAGCCATAACAGATTATTTATAGTCGAAGTAATGGGCAGAGATGCCGGATTCATCGCTTTAAGTTCAGGTGTTGCAACCGGAGCTTTAGAAATAATTCTACCTGAGATGAATACTTCAATAGATGAAGTCCTAGATTCTGTTGAACGTGGTGCAGAAAACAAAAAGACAAGCAACATAATTGTCGTCGCTGAAGGAAACAGATTAGGAACGCCATTTGAAATATCTGCAGGGATCTTATCTAAATATCCAAATGTGGATATTAAGGTCACAATTCTCGGCCATGTTCAACGTGGTGGCTCTCCAACAACTCTAGACAGAGTGAATGCGAGTACTCTTGGTGTTGCTGCAGTGGAAGGACTACTTAATGATAAATCAGATGTTATGGTTGGTCTACTAAATAACAAACTTGAATTTACATTTTTACAACAAGCAATTTATAATAAGGCACCTATAGATATGGAGCTTAGAAGAATTGCAAAAATTTTAGCAACTTAATAATTTAAATCATAAATCAAGACATGAAAAAAATTGCAATTAATGGATTTGGTCGAATTGGCCGCCTAACTTTTCGTAATATCTTGAACAAATCAACACTTGATGTTATTGCCATAAATGACTTGACGGATACTGCAACTCTTGCGCACCTTTTAAAGTATGACAGTGCTCATGGACTCTTTCCAGGTTCAGTAGACTTCACTCAAAATAGTTTAATTGTTAATGGTAAAGAAATTATAATCACTGCAGTGAGGAATCCAACTGAGCTTCCTTGGGGTGAATTAGGGATTGATATGGTTATTGAATGTACTGGTCTATTTACTTCTGAGGAGCAGCTTGAAATGCATATTACCGCTGGCGCAAAAAAAGTAGGCCTATCTGCCCCTGCAAAAGGAAATGTTAAAACTATTGTTCTCGGTGTAAACGATCATCTTTTGACACATGCTGACAAAACCTTTAGTAATGCATCATGCACAACAAATTGTCTTGCGCCAATGATGAAAGTCTTAAATGATAATTTTGGAGTCAAAAAAGGTTATATGCTTACTGTTCACGCCTATACAAATGACCAAAGTATCCAAGATGCTCCGCATAAAGATTTGCGCAGAGCTAGAGCCGCCGCAGTAAATATGATTCCAACAACAACTGGCGCGGCAAAAGCAGTTGGGTTGGTACTCCCTGAACTAAAAGGGAAGTTAGACGGCTATGCAATTCGTGTTCCTGTGATTACTGGATCTGCAACAGATATTACAGTAGAATTGAATCGCGATGTCACAAAAGAAGAAGTAAACTTAGCTATGAAAACTGCAGCTGATTCTTATTTAAAAGGGATAATGGAATATACAGAAGACCCTATAGTTTCTTCTGATATCGTTGGAAATACCCATTCATGTGTTTTTGATTCTGGCATAACCTCAGCAAATGAGAATTTAATAAAAATCATGGGTTGGTATGATAATGAAGCTGGATACTCTGCAAGAATGGCAGATATGACAGAATATTTTGTAAACCTCTGAAAATAATCTAGATGATATTAATTATTGAAAGTGGCTCGACAAAAGCTGATTGGATATGTTTAGACCAAAAAGGTACAGAAATATCAAGGTGGTCATTAATGGGATTTAACCCATATTTTCATTCAGCTGATTTTATAGGAGAAACACTTAGCAACCATGCTGAAATTTCTAAAATATCAAAAACTGTAGAGCAAGTGTGGTTTTATGGAGCTGGATGTAGCTCTAAAGATCTAAACAAAATAGTTTTTAATGGCTTAAAATCTGTCTTTAATAATGCTTTAATCAATATTGATCACGACCTTAAAGCTGCAGCATTTGCCACATATAATAATTGCCCTCACATTGCATGCATACTAGGTACAGGATCTAATTCCTGCTATTTTAATGGCAAACAGATTCTCGAAAAAGTGCCTGCTTTAGCCTACATTCTTGGGGATGAAGGGTCTGCTAGTTCCATCGGTAAGAGATTATGTGCTGATTGGATTTATGGTCTAATGCCTCAAGAGCTAAGTGCTGACTTTACAAGTTCATACAAGACTTCAAAAGAAGAGATTGTAGATAAAGTTTACAATCATGAACATGCAAATGTCTATCTAGCCTCATTCTCAAGGTTTGCTGGCGAACACTCAAAGCACCCATACATAGAAGAGATAATAAAAGATGGGTTTAAAAAATTCTTGGAAATTCATGTATTATGCTATGATGAAGCAAAAGAAGGCGTTCCAGTTAACTTTGTAGGCTCTGTTGCAAAAGCTTTTGAAAAATTGTTGCAAGAGCAATGTTCAAAGCTTAATATAAATTATGGTCGTACCCAGGCTAAGCCCGTGAATTTATTAGTCGAATATCATCTTAACACATTGGGGATTCTTGATAAAGAATTAAAAGTTTGATTCGTGGGCTAATTTTTGATCTGGACGGCGTAATAGTAGATACTGCAAAGTATCATTTCATAGCTTGGAAGAAAATAGCTGAAAGCCTTAAAATACCTTTTGGAGAAACAGAAAACGAAAAACTAAAAGGAGTTTCTCGGATTGATTCCCTAAATAAAATTTTAAATTGGGGAGGAATTGAATTATCAAAAAAAGAAAAGGAATATTGGTTAGATATTAAAAATAGTTTTTATCTCAAATGCATATCCAAAATAAGTCCTAGTGAACTTCTTCCGGGCATTTCGAAGTTAATTGAAGACTCTAAACAATCTGGTTTTAAAATAGCTCTTGGTTCAGCATCTAAAAATGCAATTCTAATTCTTGAAAAAGTTAACCTTATCAATTCATTTGATGAAATAGTAGATGGAACTATTGTTTCCTTATCAAAGCCCAGCCCTGAAGTTTTTCTGCGAGGCGCGAAGCTATTAAAACTATTGCCTGAGCAATGCCTAGTATTTGAAGATGCACAGTCTGGAGTATTTGCCGCAAAAAATGCAGGAATGAAGTGTATAGCTGTTGGAAATACTGTTAATTTAGAAGGTGCTGACGTAGTTGTTGAATCTTTGAAAGAAATTTCCGACATCAAATCATTTATATCAGAATATATAATAGAAGAATAATGTGAATTGATATGAAACCCAATATTGATATTAACGAATGGAAAATAATTGAGTCAAAATGGGATCCAAAACACCAAATCGTTTCAGAGAGTTTATTTTCCCTTGGCAACGGGCGCATGGGGCAGCGGGCAAACAATGAAGAATGTTTTGGGGGAGATCATTTACAGGGGACATATATTGGCGGCATTTATTATCCAGATAAAACTCGAGTGGGTTGGTGGAAAAATGGCTACCCTGACTACTTTGCGAAAGTAATAAATGCTGTCAACTTCACTGGGATTAATATTTCTATCAACTCATTACAGCTAGACCTAAATATTGCATCAGTTAAAGCTTTTCATCGTGAATTAGATATGCAGCATGGTGTTTTGAAAAGAGATTTCCAGGCAACTTTAAGAAATGGCATTACAGCTAAAGTAAGTGCTCAAAGGTTTTTAAGTATAGTACAAGATGATTTGGCAATAATAAAATATGAAATTCAACTAGAGGAAGATGCAAGTATAGAGATAACACCTTTTTTAGATTTTAACGTTACCAATTCTGATTCTAACTGGGACGAAACATTTTGGGAAAGTGTTAATCAAGGAAGTGAAGGTGAGAGTGGTTTTGTACATAGTAAAACAAAAAAATTAGACTTTCAAATAGCTGCCGCTATGGAGTGCCGAATTGACGGGCACAAAGGTCTCTCTGCAAATCAAGAATCATACTCAAAAACAAATTATTCGATTTCCGCGAAAAAGAATAAAAAATATACATTATATAAATATGTATCAGTTGTTAATTCTCAAAACACCGAAATAAATAATTTAGAAGCCTATGCAAAAAAACGAGCTATTAATGCCGTAAATCAAGGATTCAATTCATTACTTCAAGAGCATAGTAATGCATGGCTTAGAAAATGGGAGTTGGCTGATATTATAATCGAGGGAGACCCTCCTGCTCAGCAAGCGATACGATATAATATATTTCAATTACTACAAACTTTTACCGGAGTAGATTCACGATTAAACATTGGCCCTAAAGGCTTTACTGGGGAAAAGTATGGGGGATCAACTTATTGGGACACTGAAGCCTATTGTCTTCCATTTTTCTTGGCTTCTTCCGATTCTAAAATTTCAAAAAATCTACTTATCTATCGATATAAACAACTAGGAAAAGCCATTGAAAACGCGGAGAAATTAGGATTTAAAAATGGTGCTGCACTTTATCCGATGGTTACAATGAATGGAGAAGAGTCTCATAATGAATGGGAAATTACTTTTGAAGAAATTCACCGAAACGGTGCTATCGTTTATGGTATATACAATTATATCCGACATACGCAAGATTATAATTATTTAAAAGAAGGAGGACTAGAAGTTATAGTAGCAATTTGCCGATTTTGGGCTCAAAGGGTCAATTGGAGCTTTGAACGAAATAAATATGTTATTCTTGGCGTAACTGGGCCAAATGAGTATGAAAATAATGTTAATAATAACTATTACACAAATTTTATCGCATCATGGTGCTTATCATATGCTATTAAATCTCTAAAAAGTTGGGAGCGAGAAGATCTTGAGAATTATTCGCAATTTATTAGAAATATAAAAATAGAATTAAAAGAATTAAAAAATTGGAAGAAAATTTCTGAAAATATATATTTCCCTTTTAGTGAAAAACTAGGAATATTCCTGCAGCAGGATGGCTTTCTTGACAAGGAGATTGTACCGGCAAAAAACATTCCTCAAAATGATATTCCAATAAATCAGAAATGGAGTTGGGACCGTATTCTTAGATCATGCTTTATAAAGCAAGCGGATACTCTTCAAGGGATGTTCTTTTTCGAAGATCAAACTTCCTTAGAAGTGCTACGTAAAAATTTTGATTTCTATGAACCCCTTACTGTACATGAAAGCTCTTTAAGCCCAAGTGTTCACTGTGTTCTAGCAAATCGTCTCGGGTATAAGGAAAAGGCTTACGATCTTTACCTGCGTACTTCTCGTCTTGATTTAGATGATTACAATAATGAAGTTCATCAGGGTCTTCATATTACTGCGATGGGAGGCACCTGGATGTCTGTAGTTTATGGATTTGGGGGCATGAAAATCATTGGAGATGATTTACATTTTGAGCCAGAATTGCCTAAAAAATGGGCTGGCTTAAACTTTCATTTGCGCTGGCGTAATGCCATTTTACAAATTGCCATTAGACAAAATGTTTTTAACATTACCAATATAAAAGGAGATTCAGTAGATTTTGTTGTTTATAAAAATAAAATCAGTCTAAAGAGTGGGGAGAATTTTAACAGTAATATGACTCTTTAGGTTAGTGCTTTTTTCTACATTTAGATTTTATTTCCACACGATATTTTTAACATGCGAATTTTCGCTCTTCCTTTATTCCTAGCTTGTCTTGCTCTTTGCAGTTGCAATATCCAAACAACTAAACTTTCTTATAACAATGAGCTTGGATATCGGCCATTAAAGCTTGAGGGAGAAGTTACCAAACTATACACTCAAGACTATATAAGTGCGGAAGTGAAAAATATCACCTGGCCAAATGGCTTGATCGCAACTTTTCAAGAAGATTCTTCAATATATCTTATTAAAGGGAGAATGAAACGACCCCTTGGTCATGTTACATTTCATACAGATAACGGCGACTTCTCCTTGATAATAAGACAAGATCATTTGCAAGAAATCCAAATTGAATACGATGGCAAAGAGCAAAGTGATTCTGTTTATGTTTTTGGGAGTTTTAATAATTGGAATAGAACATCAATGCCTATGAACTATACCCCAAGAGTTTCCTCTTCCAAGGGGGGGCGACATGTATTAAATTTAAACCTATCTCCCGGTCAATTTGAATTTAAATTTTATGTCAATGGACATGAAGAGGTTGCCCAAAAAAGTTCGTACGCTATAATAAACAATGGCATGGGGGGCTATAATCATCAATTAATAATCAAAGAGACAACTAAACCATGTCAACCTCTAAAGGCGCTGAATATTATTGACCCTAAGATCAATGGTGTCAAGAAACATCATATCAAGCTTGATAGCTTGCCAGAAAATCAGATTGTTTATGCATTATGGAACACAAGTTTAATTCCAAAAAAGTCAATACGAAGAAATAAAAATGGAGAACTATGGATAGAACTTCCTAGGAGAAATAAATGGAAAGTCCGAAACCATCTTCATTTATATTCAGAGAATGGAACTCAAATCAGTAATAATGTTTTAATTCCTTTTGATAAACAAAATGTTATTAGATCAACTACAAAATTAAATCGTCAAGATTGGGAAGCGTCAACACTATATTTTTTAATGGTCGACCGTTTCTCTAATGGCAATTATATGAATGACAGGCCTTTAAATCAAAGCGACGTTATTGCGTTAGCAGATTATATGGGGGGTGATTTAGAAGGTTTGCTAAACGTTGTAGATAGTGGCTATTTCGAAAATTTCGGCTTTAATACAGTTTGGATTTCACCTATTGGTAGAAATCCTGAAGGAGCATGGGGTTTATGGGATAAGGGAGGGGTTAAAACTAAATTTTCAGGTTATCACGGGTATTGGCCCGTAAGTTCAGTATCGCCTGATAATCGTTTGGCATCAAAAGAGTCCATAAAGAAATTGTTGAATTCAGCACACTCAAAAGACTTAAATGTTTTGGTAGATTACGTTGCTAATCATGTTCATTTAGATCACCCTGTTTATAAAAAATATCCGGAATGGGCCACGCCTCTCTATCTTGAAGATGGAAGTATAAATACTGAAAAGTGGGACTCTCATAGATTAACAACATGGTTCGACAATCATTTACCCACCTTAGACTTACGTCGACCTGAAGTTGTTAACCCAATGACTGATTCAGCATTAGTATGGATCCGAGATTATGGTTTTGACGGTTTCCGCCATGATGCAACAAAGCATGTGGATCTTCTTTTTTGGAGGACTTTAACAAAAAAATTAAAAAAAGAAGTAAGTACTAGTGGAAGCAAACGAATATTCCAAATTGGTGAGACCTATGGTGCTCCCAATCTAATATCAAGCTATATCGGTCCTGGATTACTCGATGCCCAATTTGACTTTAACCTATATGATGCGGCGGTAAATTTTTTTGGAGATCTAAGCGGAGATGCGACACAGCTAATGAACGTTTTAGAAACCAGTCTTAAAACATATGGATTTCACCATTTAATGGGGAATATTTCCGGGAATCAGGATAAACCGCGATTTATCTCTATCGCAGGTAAAGAAATAGGCCCTACAGAAGACTCAAAATTAGCTGGGTATACTCGTAAAATAGGAGCTGGGAGCCCAATTTCTTATGATAAACTTGCTTTATTGCATGCATTCAATCACTCAATCCCAGGAGTGCCAGTAGTCTATTATGGTGATGAATATGGAATGCCTGGAGCAAATGACCCTGATAATCGCAGGATGATGAAATTCAATAAATATAGTTCAAGAGAAAATACATTAAGAAATACCGTTCATAATATTGTAAAAGCACGGAGACAAAGCATGGCCTTGAATTTTGGATTTACGGAAATCAAAGTTCCAAGAAAAGATGTATTATATATTATCCGGAGTTATTTAGATACTAAAGTTGAAATAATATTAAATAACGGATCAGATTCATTCACAAAAAAAACAACTTATCCAGGTAAAATCATTGCCGGAAAAGGAGAATTAGGGATTCATCAAATTACAATTCCCCCATATGGGTTTGTTTATCTCGAATCATAAACATAGATTAATAATAAAATGAAAAAGACATTTTTATCACTTCTTCTTCTCAGCTTCATGGCTTGCAGTGAAAATTCTGAATACCCTGATTCAGGTCACCCTTTTCATCCGGAATGGTCCAAAAACGCAAATATCTATGAAGTCAATATTCGACAATATACCCCTGAAGGTACATTTTCAGCTTTTCAAAAACATCTTCCAAGGTTGAAAAAAATGGGAGTGAATATTCTTTGGCTTATGCCCATTCAGCCGATAGGTAAGGTTAAACGTAAAGGTCTATTGGGCTCATACTATTCGATAAGTGATTATACGGCTATAAATACTGAATTTGGATCAGAGCAAGATTTCTTAGAACTTGTTTCAAATGCCCACGAATTAGGACTAAAGCTCATTCTAGATTGGGTACCAAATCATACCGCATGGGATCATGAATGGATAAGTGATCACCCTGACTACTATTATAAAGATAAATCCACTGGGGTTATTTCAAATGGCCGCGACGACCAGAATAACCCCACAGACTGGACAGATGTTGCAGAATTAGACTATGAAAATCTTGCCATGCAGAAAGATATGAAAAAGGAAATGCTGTGGTGGATAACTAATTTTCAAATAGACGGTTTCCGATGTGATATGGCAGGGGGGCAGACTGATGAATTTTGGAAAGAGACCAATACTTTTCTAAGAAGTGAAAATAAAGACATCTTTATGCTTGCTGAGTCTGAGCACATTCCTTTACATAATTCTAATTTTGACATGACTTACGGTTGGGAGTTCCATCATATAATAAATAAAGTCGCAGGAGAAGGACAAGATGTCCAAATAATAGATGATTATCTCCAAAAACAAAAAAGGATGTTCCCTTCAGATGGTTACAGAATGTACTTTATCGATAATCACGACGAGAACTCTTGGAACGGAACAGTGGAAAGCCGGATTGGAAAAAATGCGCATCCCGCATTTATATTATGTTCCACAATGTCTCAAGGGATGCCCCTAATCTACTCGGGGCAGGAAGTTGGTTTAAATAAAAGCTTACGGTTTTTTTCAAGAGATACTATTGATTGGAAAACCCCGTCACAAGCTGAGTTTTATTCCAAAGCTCTGGCTTTGAAAAAAAGTCAAAGCAGCCTTGCAAACGGTGGATGGGGTGGAGATCAAAAACGGATCCAAACAAATAATAAATCCGTGTACTCTTTTAGCCGCAAAAAAGGAAGAAATAGCGTTATTGTTTTCTTGAACTTTGATAATAAGGATGTTCAAGTAACATATAAAGATGTGCCAAAAGGGACGTATACAAATTGGTTCAATGACGAAGACGTAACCATAAAAAAAACTGGTGAGATCTTTTTGGCCCCTAATAGTTTTTTAGTACTTACCAAAGACTAATTAAATCACTTTTAAATCTTTTCCTACCTCTGTAAATGAGTCTATACATTTATCAATATCTTCCGGCTCGTGTGCTGCACTCAATTGTACTCTGATTCTTGCCTGTCCTTTTGGGACAACCGGGAAAAAGAATCCGATAACATAAATTCCTTTCTTTAAAAGAGCGTCTGCAAACTTTTGCGACAATTCAGCGTCATGTAACATTACCGGAACAATTGCTGATTCCCCATCTTTTATATCAAAGCCAGCAGATTTAATGCCATTTTTAAAATGAGTCACATTTTTTTGAAGCTTATCTCTTAATGCTGTTGAGCTACTGATTAAATCCAGAACTGCAATAGACGCTCCAACAATAGATGGTGCCAATGAATTACTAAATAAATAAGGTCGGGATCGTTGACGAAGCATACTTATTATTTCACTTCTTCCTGTTGTAAACCCCCCCATTGCACCACCTAATGCCTTACCTAAAGTTCCAGTAATAATGTCCACTCTACCTAAAACATTTCTAAGCTCAATAGAGCCACGACCCGTTTTGCCAATAAGTCCAGTTGCGTGGCACTCATCAACTAAAACCAATGCATTGTACTTATCAGCTAAATCACAGATTTTGTCTAATTGAGCTACATAACCATCCATTGAAAAAACCCCATCGGTGACAATCAGTTTTGTTTTTGCCTTATTATTATCGGCAGATATTAATTGGTCTTCCAAATCTCTCATATCGTTATTTTTGTAACGAAGCCGCATAGACTTGCAAAGCCTTACACCATCAATAATTGATGCATGATTAAGGCTATCACTTATAATAGCGTCATTTACCCCAAGTAATGGCTCAAAAACTCCAGCATTTGCATCAAATGCTGCCGCATATAATATTGTGTCTTCAGTGTGCAAAAACTCTGCAAGCTTAAGTTCCAAGGTCCTATGAATATCTTGTGTCCCACATATAAATCGAACTGAGCTCATTCCAAACCCATGTGTCTTTAATGTATTACTCGCTGCTTCTAAAACACTTGGGTGACTGCTAAGTCCTAAATAATTATTTGAACAGAAGTTCATCACTTCAGAACCATCATCAAGAGTAATTAAAGCACCCTGAGGAGATGAAATAATACGTTCCTTTTTAAAAAGCCCCTGATCTTTTATACTCGACAATTCGTCTCTTAATTCTGAATAAAATTCTTCTTTAGTTCTCATATATTTCAATTTTATCGCGAAGATAAAGCAGCATCGTTTTAGGCAATGACCCTAAAGTATGTTCTAATTCCTTTGCGTAGTCTTTTATTTTAATTCCGTATTTTTCATTGTATTCACCGGTTTTATAATCAACCACAACCCAAGAGCCATCCAGACACTTTACAAGCCTATCAGGACGATAGATGCCCTTCCCGGGAACAATTAGTGACCTTTCAGAATATACCTGATCAGCTTCAAATAATTTCTTAAGTCTTGAGTCTGTCAAAACCGCATTGACCCGATTTAAAATAAAATCATATTCTTCTTTGTTCCAAAGAAATTCATTCTGAGTAATATTCATAGCCTTGGATAGGTCTTTCGGATTTCTAATTCTTTCTAAAACTCGATGTACGGAGTTTCCAATTCTCTGTTCAGGGCCATAATCATTCTTTTTTGCTAGCCTCACTCTGTCTGTCCAGTCTTTGCTGAAATTCATTTCTAATTTAAATGAATTATTAGTGGTTATTCTCTGCGGCTTAGATGGCCATGCTCCAATAATAAGTTCATCATCAAAATTATATTTCGCTTTTAACTGCGAAATAATAATATCGCCATATGTCGATGGTGTTAAATATATCGTTAACCCATCTATAGCTCTGGTAAAGGCTACATATAATAAGTTCATATCATCAAATATTCTTTCTTCTATTGAACTTACAGAGCGCTTTACATATTCAGGATGAACATTTTCCATAGCTGATTTTAATAAAGGGACCTTGTTGAAAGATTTTAAAGAAAGCAATGTCGCAGGAGGCGAATCCTGATCTAAACCAAAAGTCGAATCATAATCTAATTTAAACCAAGTCTTTTCGTCATTTTTTACTGAAAACGATGTAAATGGGACAAACACAAGAGGGAATTCCAATCCCTTTGACTTATGAATGGTCATCACATTAATCGCATCAACCCCATCGGGAGAAGATAGACTCCATTTATCTTTTTTTCTAGAATACTCCAATAGAAAAGCATCGATATAATTTCCTTTTTTTCTTGAAAAATCATGTAGTTTATCAAGAAATGAAAGAACAAAGGGGTCGGGTGTTACGTCTATTTTTAGAGCGCGAACGAGATACTCTCCTAACTCATAAAGACTAAGTTGTCTTCCAATACTGATATCAAATTCTGGTAATATATCTTTTAACAAAATATTAAAATCATGTCTCTTTCCATCTGAAATGTCCTCCCCGAAGCGATGCAATAATTCCATGTTAATTTTCCAAATTCCCGCCTCATAAATCGAGAGTAATAATTCCCATTGTCGCGACCTCTCATTTGGTAAAGCCATCCATTTCATTAGGGCTATTATGGATAAAACATATTTAGAGCCCGAAAGAGAAAGTAACTCTGGAGAAATTATATTTATTGATTCTTGTGCCATCTTACTCGCAACCTCTCTTCCCTCTTTTTTAGTCCTTACTAATATTACCATATCACTAAGAGCCCAATTCTCTTGCAAGGCTATATTTATGTCTTGAACTAGTATTTCGAGTTGTTTCACTAATTTATCTGGCCCATAACTTACAGGCGATATTCTAGCGTGAATTCGCCCTCCATCAGATCCTTTTGGTTCTTGGTATGAGTCTAAATATGCTTTGCTATGAATTTCACTTGGAAATTCTTTAGCCTTTGCTATTCCAATAAATAAATTATTATTAAACTCCACAATATTTCTTCTACTCCTCCAATTGTCTGAAAGCTTGATGTGTTCGGTTCGGCCATTCAGAGAGGGCAAATTATTGCTCGGGGCACTTTTCAATTCTGATTTGGAAATCAGATTAAGAAACTCTTCTGCATTTGATCCCCTCCACCTGTAAATCGATTGCTTTGCGTCACCTACAATCATGGCACTGCCATTATTTGTGCGATCTGAAGTTGCATTCTCTAATAAAGGCCACAAATTTTCCCATTGCAATTGTGATGTGTCCTGAGCTTCATCAATAAAAAAATGACGGTACCGATCCCCTATCCTTTCAAAAATATATGCTGCTGGTTGAGAATTTAATTCATCATTAATTAGTTGATTGAACTTCCATAAGGGCTGGATATTAAATTCTTCAAAAATAGATTCCAATTTTTTTGATAGTTCTGCCAATACCGATGTGGTTCTATCATTCCTTCTAATTTCATTCAGCAGAATTGCCTTAGCGCTAATATCTTGGATTCTGAGTAATTGAATCTTAATCTCTTCCAAAGCCTCAGCATAAACTATTATCTCCTTTACAAATTTCTTTTTTATGATTTTCCCAGGATCATTTGTGATATCCGTTAAGCTCTTACTCAGAATCCAACCATTAGGATCATTGAGGGTTAATCGGCTCATCAAATTGACCCACCAGTCATAGTGAGAAATTATTTCATCTGGTATTTGATTAAAAATATTTAAAAGCGTGAGACTAATGTCACGTGATATTTCCTGAAAATGGTTTTCGAGTTTTCCCAATGAATCTTGAGCCTCTTTATGCTGTTTTAACGACCATTTATTAAGACTTTTCATAGCATGAATAGAGTCCTCTCTAGTCAACTGCTTAGACATATCAAGCAAAGCAGGAAATATATCTGAATTTTTCTCATTATCAATATTTGACTTTGCAAATTGCACTAGAAGCTCTGTCAAAGAAGGGTGTTTACCAATGTCTTGAAGTAATCTATTTACCGCTAAATCTAAAAGGGTATCCTGTTCAATTTCTACTTCAAATTTTCCGGGAAGGCCTAATTCTATTGCAAATGCTCGAACTAACCGATGTGTAAACTGGTCCAATGTACCAATTGCAATTGACCCATAGTCATGAAGCATCTCCTGAAGTACAGCTCTAGATCTATAGGCGAGTTCAGTTTCTGAAATTCCTAGAATATCCTTTATTGTTGCACCTATATCTGAAGAAGTTCCAAGATTTGGTTTTTCAGAGAATTCCTTGAGGGTTTCAAGGATTCTTCTTTTCATCTCATTGGCGGCTTTATTTGTAAATGTCAATGCCAATATTGACCGGAATTTTTTGGGATTATTTACATCACTAAGGGCCTGAGCAATATATTCCGCAACAAGTCGATATGTTTTTCCAGCTCCAGCACTTGCGCTAAAAACAGAAACCGATGCTTTACGCAATTTTAAGCCACCCATAGTTTAAAGATAACCAAGCTCCACGATGGTTTTGTACCTTTATCTCACAATCATTTTAAAATCAATACAAAAATGTTTACGCTCCCCAACCTTCCTTTCGCATACAGTGCGCTTGAACCCCATATAGATGCTTTGACAATGGAAATTCACCATTCCAAACATCATCAGGCATACATTAATAAAGTCAATGCCGCAATTGATGGTAAAGATTTAGCAGAAAAATCAATAGAAGAGCTAATAGTGCAAAATAGCGATACCCCTGCCGTTCGTAATAATGGAGGAGGCCATTTTAATCACTCCCTATTTTGGACAATTTTAAGCCCTAATGGAGGTGGTTCTCCAACAGGAGAATTAGCCAATGCAATAAATGATTCATTCGGTTCTCTTGAGGAATTTAAAACCGCATTTTCAAAGGCTGCAGCAACTAGGTTTGGCTCAGGGTGGGCTTGGCTATGTGTACACCCAGGCGGTCGCGTAGATGTTTGCAGCACGGCTAACCAAGACAACCCTTTAATGCCAAATATCGGTTGTGGAGGAGTTCCTATTTTAGGATTAGATGTTTGGGAGCATGCTTATTATTTGAAATATCAAAATCGTCGACCGGACTATGTTAATGCCTTTTTTGAAGTCATCAACTGGGAAGAGGTTTCAAAACGATATTCTGAAAGTAAATAAACAACTGAAGTTTAAATTATTTGAAGCCCCTAGTCATAAGCTGGGGGCTTTTTCTATCTATGCAAAATCACCCCTTTTTTTTCTGAAAATGAAGCCCAAGTATTGTGAGTGATCCAATCTCCAAGATTAATAAATTGTTTGCCATTGGGCAACTCTTCGACCATAGGCAAATGTCGATGTCCAAAAACCCATGTGTCAATTTCAAATTCTTCTGATTTTATTGAAGCATATTGGTAAAGGAGCTCTTCCTCTTTAGGCAATGGAATTATATCTTTTCCTCCAGTTCGAGCTCTTGAGTTCTTAGATAGCCATGATGCCAAGCCTATTCCCAAGTCAGGATGAATTAAACGATACGCCCACTGAAATGGTTTGAAGAGGAATACCTTTTTCAAAATCTTATATCCATTATCTCCAGGACCTAAGCCATCTCCGTGACCAATATAAAAACGATGACTATTCCAAGAATGAATAACAGGCTCATGGCACACTTCAAATCCTATTTCTTCACTTAAATATTCCCGCACCCAAAGATCATGGTTCCCCGGGAAAAAATAAAGTTTAATACCAGAATCAGACATCTCTGCAAGTTTGCCTAGAATCCGAACAAACCCTTTTGGAACAGCATGTTTATACTCAAACCAAAAATCAAAAAGATCACCAACAATATAGAGTACTTGAGCATCACTACTAATTTTATCAAGCCAATTACAAAACAAGCGCTCTCTTTTTAAAGACTCCGCATGATTTGGAGCACCTAAATGTAAATCACTTGCAAAGTAAATTTGCTTGTCCGCATCAAGCTCAAAATAACTTACCATAACAACAAATATAATGGGCATAATTGAGCTACAGGTATTCATGTCTAAGCCACTTGTGATAAAAGTTAGGAATGACTAACTTGTGGTAGGTTTAAAATAAATATAGTCCCAACTATGGAGCAGTTCGCGGCAGAAAATCCCGTTCTTTTAGCGCTAATGGCTACGACGTTTACCTGGCTTCTTACCGCGTCAGGTGCGGCTTTAGTATTCTTATTCAAGGAAATGCCAAGGAAATGGCTTGATGGAATGCTCGGATTTACAGGAGGTGTAATGATTGCGGCAAGTTATTGGAGTCTACTTGCCCCTTCTATAGAATTGTCCGAAAACTTGGGATACATACCCTGGCTGCCTCCTGCAATTGGATTTTTCTGTGGTGCTATGTTCCTTTTTGGACTAGATAAGTTAATCCCGCATTTGCACATTAATTTCAATAAAGAAGAGGCGGAAGGGGTAAAAACAGACTGGAAGTCAACAACTTTATTAGTATTAGCTATTACCATTCATAACATTCCAGAGGGGCTTGCTGTGGGGGTAGCTTTTGGCGCCTTTGCTGCAGGCATTGATGGAGCATCACTTGGGGCAGCAATAGCTCTGACAATAGGGATAGGGATTCAAAACTTTCCGGAAGGTATAGCCGTTAGTTTTCCTCTTCGTAGAAAAGGTGTTTCTAGATTTAAAAGTTTTTGGTACGGACAGCTAAGTGCCATAGTTGAGCCAATAGCAGGAGTCATCGGAGCTATAGCAGTATTTTATATGCAACCAATGTTGCCTTTTGCCC
>TARA_B110000483_G_scaffold26379_3_pt1 | contig 56710 bp, 48 predicted proteins | sample TARA_B110000483 | Tara Oceans TARA_B110000483 (sample SAMEA4398176) | marine metagenome | biome: Polar Biome; feature: [SRF] surface water layer (ENVO:00010504); material: water (ENVO:00002006), including particulate matter (ENVO:01000060) such as... | depth 5 m
GGATGGTGGTGTCGAAAAATCAAGTACCGATGCATTTATGCTATCTGTTTGGGATAGTGAAACTAAAGACACTCTAAGAATTGATCTCTGGACTAAGAATATGATGGTAGATGACATGAAGAAATTCTATCATCAAACTTTACTCGCTATGGCAGATGGTTTTAAACGAGCAACTAATGAAGACGAAATGTCAGAGGATATGCGTGATTTTGCCAAGTATTTCGCAGAGAAATTGAAACTTATCGGATAACTGAATTTATCAATTATTCTAAATTTGTTTCAGAATTATTGATTTCTTCCAACAAAAGAGGAGATAGTTCCAGTGTCAATTTCCTTATTGATTCAATCAATTCAACTCTACCTAAAGCTGTTTCTGCACTTGTCAAAAACATTGGAGGAATATTCTCCCACTCTTGAAGCATCTTTCTTTTAAATGCAGCCTGATTCTTACCAAATGCACTACTTGATAATTTATCTAGTTTAGTAAAAACAAGGGAAAACGGTATCCCCCACTCTCCCAGATTACGGATAAAATCGATATCCTTTTTCTGAGGCTCGAGACGACCATCAATCAAAACAAAAACATTAACTAAGTTTTTTCGATTCTTTAAATAATGACTAATCATTTTAGAGAAAATCTCTCGTTGTACTTTGCTGACTTTTGCATAGCCATAACCAGGAAGGTCAACCAAAGACCATAATCCGGCATCCATTGTAAAATGATTGATAAGTTGTGTTTTTCCAGGTCTACCAGAAATTTTAGCCAATCCAGAGTTGTTGGCTAAACAATTTATTAACGAAGATTTACCAACATTTGATCTACCGATAAAAGCAAATTCAGGAACTAAAATTTTAGGACATTCAGAAGTGCGAGATGCAGATTTAACAAATTCTGCCTTAATTGGAGGAATTAATTTAACAGTAATTTGTTTAGCCATTCTTGAATTATTGAATTGAATTCTTCTGGACGCTCCATCATAGCTGCATGTCCACATTCATCAATCCAATACAATTCAGAATTTGGCATGAGGTCATTAAATTTATCAGCAACTTCTGGCGGTGTCACTTCATCTTGTCTACCCCAAACTATACATGTAGGCACGTTAAATTCTTTGATGTCATTAGACATATTGTGCCTGATAGCACTTTTAGAAATAGCTAAAGTCTTAATTGCCTTATTCCGGTCATTGACAGTCGCAAACACCTCATCAATTAATTCTTCAGTAGCAACCTCTTTTACGTAAAAGACGTCCCTAATACGATCTGCGATATAATCTCTATCACCACGTCTTGGGTAAGAGTTTCCCATTGCAGACTCATATAATCCGGAACTCCCTGCTAGAATAAGACCCTGAACATTATCCGGATATAATTTTTGCATCATCAAAGCAATGTGACCCCCAAGAGAATTCCCGACTAGGAAAGCCTTCTCATATCCCATATGATCCATGAAAGATTTCACGAATCGTGTCAAGTTTTTTACGTTAGTTGTCACCAAAGGCATACTGTAAAGAGGCAATGCTGGAACAGTAGCTTGATATCCAGCCTTTGCAAAATAATCAACTTGAGCATCGAAGTTACCCAAAGTGCCCATCAAACCGTGAAGAAAAATAATTGGAGTACCATCACCGGAAATTTTAAACTCAAATTCTCCTTCCTTTCTATATTCTGGCATATTAAATTAAATTTTAAAACTCAATTACGAGCAAATATAGGCATTCCGAAGACCACAGCTGTCTTGTTTTAAATCTATACTCATGTAGGTGCAATTTTAATAATCAACAAAAGTTATCAACTTTTGTGGGTATTTGTGGGAAATAGTGGAAGAAATTGGTATTTTTGATACAAGGATATAATAGTCGAGAATGGAATTACTAGGTGTATATGAATGCAAGATGGATGCTAAAGGGCGTGTCACTGTTCCGTCTAGTCTGAAAAAACAGTTAATACCTATTGGAGCTGCTGGGTTTATTTTAAAAAGAAGCGTGTTTAGTAAATGCTTGGAACTTCATACTCAGAAAGAGTGGATTGATTTAAGTAACTCAATAAAAAAATTAAACCGATTTGTACAAAAAAATAATGAATTTATTAGAATATTTCATGCTGGTATAAAACAAGTCGAAATGGACTCTGCGGGGCGCATTTTGATTTCAAAAGACTTAATAAATTTCGCAAATCTCAAAAATACCATTGTTTTTAGCGCTACTCCTTTTGGACTTGAAATTTGGAATCAATCAGATTATGAAAAAGCTGTTAGTGTTGATAACACTGATTTTGCGAAGCTAACAGAGGAAGTAATGGGAGAACCAAACTCTGATGTCATATCATAACCCGGTCCTTTTAAAAGAGTCAATCGATCTTCTTTCGATCAATCCCGATGGGATTTATATAGACACAACATTTGGGGGAGGTGGTCATAGTAAATCTATACTAAAGCAATTAAGTCCAAAAGGAAGACTATTTGGATTTGACCAAGATCCCGATGCCCTAGAAAATAAATTAGAAGATGAGAGATTTACTTTAATCCCACATAATTTCGAACATCTCCGGCGATTTCTAAAGCTTCATAATGTAGAGAAAGCAGATGGAATATTAGCGGATCTTGGGGTTAGCTCGCATCAATTTGATATCGAAAAGCGAGGATTTTCGATTCGTGGCAATGGACCATTAGATATGAGAATGAATCCAATGGCAGGTCAATCCGCAGCAGAATGGCTTTCGGAAATAGACGAGTATTCATTAATACATGCACTTGCGACTTACGGAGAAGTAAGTCGACCAAAAAAATTAGCTCAAATCATATTGAATGCTCAAAATCAATCACCAATTTTAACTACTAGAGAATTATTAGATATCATAGAACCTCATGGGAAAAAAGGAGAAAAGGTTTTTGCTAAAGTTTTTCAAGCAATACGAATATCTGTAAATCGAGAGCTTGAAGTATTGGAAAAATTACTTGAGGAAGGTAAAGATTTGCTCTCAACTGGAGGTCGATTTGTGATTATTTCTTACCACAGTCTTGAAGACAGAAGGGTTAAATTATATTTTAGAGAAGGCAAACTCAAAGGAGAAGCTGAAAGAGACGAATATGGCAACCGTCTGACTCCATTTAAACTCATCACAAGAAAACCAATAGCCCCAGGAGACGAAGAGATATTAAACAATCCCCGTTCGCGTTCAGCAAAATTACGTGCTGCGGAAAAAAAGGAATTGACAACATGAAATTCCTAAATCAAAGGCGTATTGGAGCCCTGAAGGAAATACTGAGGGGCAGTTTCTTTGGTCACCCAATAATATTAAAAAATCTACCTTTTGTTCTTTATGCAACTTCATTAGCTCTTATTCAAATATGGGCCGCTCACAGAGCTGAGTCAAATGTCCGGACCATATCTAAAATGACCGTTCAGATAAATGAGCTAGAAAGTCAATATTTAGAGTCAAAAGCTAAACTCATGAAAATGGGACAAGAATCATCGGTTCAATTACGCGCAGAGAAGCTTGGGCTGATAGCTATGAGTCAAGCTCCAATATCAATTAAAAAGCCTGATGATGAATAGTCAATACGAACCTAGTATTCGGAGGATGGCCTGGCTAGTTATTTTTGCTGGAGTATTTACGTTCACCATACTGTGCAGACTCTTTTTCATATCACTATCACTCGGACCAGAGCTAATTGCTTCAGCCAGACAAAAAGTTATTCAAGAACGCGAAGTACCGGCAAGCAGGGGTAATATATATTCAAATGATGGGCAACTCTTAGCGACATCGATGCCTGTTTATGAATTAAGATGGGATGCAGCTATTGTAGACCCTAAGAGGTTTGATTCTCAAATAACTAAAACTAGTATAGCCCTGTCTAGTTTAATTCCAGGACCTCGTACAAATAAAAGCTGGGAAAAATATCTGAGAAAAACTTTTTCTGCCAAAAAAAGATATGCTCTTCTCGCCAAAGACCTGAGTTATTCCGATTATCGTGTAGTAAGTCAAATGCCTCTTTTTAAAGGGAATAAGTATAAAACAGGGCTAATAGCACTTGAGAATCATACAAGATTAATCCCTTTGGGGCTGCTTGCTGAAAGGACTATTGGCTATAACCGAACGCCCCAAGCCGGTTTAGAGTCTTCATTTAACGCAACACTTAAGGGTCATAATGGTAAACGATGGATGCAAAATCTAGGCGGAGATCAATGGAAACCAATTGGAAGCGAATACTCAAACCAACCAATAAATGGCCAAGACCTTGTAACCACTATAAATTCGAGAATTCAAGACATTGTCCATAAATCACTTATTCAGCAATTGAAAAAATATAATGCAGATCACGGTTGTGCCGTAGTGATGGAAGTTGCTACGGGGAAAATAATGGCAATTTCAAATCTTGGAAAAACAAAATCAAATCCAAATTATCGCGAATTAAGAAATTATGCAGTTTGGGAAAAATCAGAACCCGGATCCACTTTTAAGGTCGCCTCCCTTCTTGTGGCATTAGAAGATGGAAAAGTAGATACTGCACAAAAAATAGACACACGAGGTGGTGAATATATTATTTATGGTAAAAAAGTAAAAGACTCAAGGCGAGGAGGTTACGGAATAATATCGCTAGGACGAGCACTTGAGTTGTCATCAAATACAGGTATTGTCAAAGCCATTTATTCGAAATACTCAAAAAAGCCTGAAGATTTTATAGATCGAATGTACCAAATTGGTTTAGCAGATATGACAGCAATTAGAATTCCTGGTGAAAGTGCACCCTATATTCCGCATCCTGATGATAAAAGATGGAATGGACTAACATTACCATGGATGATTTTTGGTTATGGAATACAGAGAACACCACTTCAGACGCTAACATTTTACAATGCAATAGCAAATAATGGAAGAATGGTGAGACCTACACTTTGGGAAGGAACTAGAGATCACGGGGTGATGGTTGAAAAAAATATAATACAAGTGATGCACCCTTCAATCGCTTCAGAAAAAAATATACTTCAAATTCAAGATTTACTCGAAAAAGCTGTCCGAAGAGGAACTGCCAGAAACATATATACAGATTCATTAGACATGGCCGGTAAGACAGGCACTTGTCAAATAGACTATTGGAAACCAGAAACTCTAGGTTATCAAGCATCTTTTGCGGGTTATTTTCCGGCAAAAAATCCAAAGTATTCATGCATTGTGGTTATAAACCGGCCTGAAATCTCAGCAGGGTATTATGCAAATATTGTTGCAGCGCCTGTTTTCCGAAATATCGCTATGGCAATTCATAAGATGACACCTCAAACTGAAACCCCTTCCAAAGGCTATTGGGGGAAAGCTATAAATCATATGGCGATAAATAACGAAAAGAAAAGAATCTCAAATTACAATATCGCATTTCAAAAACTTGAATTGGGGGAATTACCAAACATTACCGGATGGAAAGTATCAGATGCGATTAAACTATTCGAAGAAAGTGGATGGCAAATAACACTTCAAGGAAATGGGAATGTGCTCAGTTATGATTCTTATTTTCAGAGTAAAAAAATTCATATTAAACTAGGATGAAACTATTAAAAGATATACTGTATGGTGTTCCCATTATTGATTTGCTGGGATCAACTTTAGTAGCTATTAATAGTGTCACATGTGATTCTCGATCCGTAAGAAAAGATAGCTTATTCATAGCAATTAAAGGAACTAAAAAAGATGGTAATTACTTTATTGAAGACGCTATAGTAGGCGGAGCCGTCGTGATTGTATGCGAAGAATTACCAAAAGAAACATATTCAAAAATTACGTACATACAAGTCAAGTCAGCCTCTAAATCCTATTCTATAATCGCAGGAAATTGGTTTGATCGACCTTCAGAAAAATTAAATGTTGTTGGTATAACTGGAACTAATGGCAAAACAACAACAGCAAGTTTATTACATCAACTTTTTGAAAATAATCTCATAAAAAGTGGATTAATATCAACTATAAAGATATCGATTCATAATAAAAATTATCCCGCAACCCATACTACGCCTGACGCTTGGGAAATACAAAGACATTTATCGGATATGGCTGCAGCAGGATGTAAGCTTGTCTTTATAGAAGTTAGCTCACACGGCTTAGTTCAAAACCGTGTTGCCGGAATTCGTTTTAAAGGTGGGATTTTCACTAATATAAGTAGAGATCATCTTGATTATCACAAAACCATTGATAATTATGTCATTGCAAAAAAAATGCTTTTTGACAATCTAAATCCCTTTGCATTTGCATTAGTTAATCGAGATGATAAATACGGAGATACAATGCTTTTGAATTGTAAAGCAAAAAAAATATCGTACGGAATAACTAGAGAGTCTGATATTAAAGCAAGGGTATTAGAAAGTCATATTGGGGGAACTCTAATTAGCATAAATCAACGAGAATGTTGGCTGAAAGTAATTGGGGATTTTAATGTTTACAATGTGTGTGCAGTTTATGGAGCAGCAATCCAATTGGGAATGACAGCGGATGAAGCACTCCAGAGAATAAGTGCTTTAAATCCAGTAAGTGGTCGTTTTCAAAAAATAGAAGGACCTAATGGAATTACTGGAATCGTAGATTATGCTCATACCCCGGATGCCTTAGAAAAGGTTCTTTCCTCTTTGATAAAATTCCGAAAGCCACCCCAAAGAATAATAACTATTGTTGGGTGCGGCGGTGATCGAGACAAAGGCAAAAGACCACAAATGGCATCAATCGCGTCTAGACTAAGTGACTATGTCATTTTAACGTCTGACAATCCGAGATCAGAATCTGCTGAAAAAATTCTAAAAGACATGGAAAGTGGTTTAAAAAAATCAGACAAAAAGTATTGCATCTCAATTGCAGATAGAAGTCAAGGAATTAAACTTGCCTGTCAAAATGCAAATGCAAATGACGTAATACTCTTAGCAGGAAAAGGACATGAGAAATTCCAAGAGATTCATGGAGAAAAAATACCATTTGATGATTTGCTCATTTTAAAAACATTACTAATCGAAGCTCAAACTTAAATTATGCTTTACGATATATTCATGTTTCTTGACAATCTTGATTTTCCTGGAGCTGGACTATTTCAATTTCTCACTTTTAGAGCGGCGCTAGCAATTCTTGGAGCTTTAACAATAAGTCTAATTTTCGGAAAAAGACTTATCGATATTTTAAAAGAAAAGCAAATAGGAGAAAGTGTTAGAGATCTTGGATTAAATGGTCAAGTGGAAAAAGCAGGAACTCCAACAATGGGGGGGTTGATAATCCTATCAGCAATAGTGATACCTGTATTATTATTTGCAGATCTGAGTAATATTTATATTAAACTGCTTCTGCTAACAACCATTTGGATGGGAGCAATAGGATTTACAGATGACTACATAAAGGTTTTTAAAAAAAATAAAAAAGGTTTAAGAGGCCATTTTAAAATAATAGGCCAAATAACACTTGGAATTATAATTGGGAGTGTTCTGGTATTTCACCCCGATGTTACAATGAAAGAAGAAGTCCCCATAGATTCACAGATACAACTTTATGGAGAAAGTGCGAAAAGCGCACCAGTTTTTGGCCACGCAGAACAATCATTAAAAACCACAATACCATTTTTTAAAGACGCAACATTTAATTATGTAAAACTATTAGATTGGCTGGGACTAAATCAATATAGTTGGCTGATTTTTATTTTTGTAGTGATATTTATAATTACTGCAGTTAGCAATGGAGCGAATTTAACAGATGGCCTCGATGGCTTGGCAGGTGGCACCTCAGCTATAATAGCATTTACACTTGCAATTCTAGCCTATGTAAGTGGTTCCGTAGTCTTTGCGAGCTACTTAGATATAATGTACATACCAAATTCTGGAGAATTAGTCGTATTTGCTGCTGCCTTCATTGGGGCATGCATAGGCTTTCTTTGGTATAATACATACCCAGCACAAGTATTTATGGGAGATACTGGTAGCCTTTCCTTAGGTGCAATAATCGCGGTATTTGCAATTGCAATACGAAAAGAACTTTTAATACCCATACTAGCCGGAGTATTTCTCATCGAGAATTTGAGTGTAATAATTCAAGTCAGCTATTTTAAGTACACCAAAAAACAATCAGGAATTGGCAAACGAGTATTCCTAATGTCACCTCTTCATCATCATTTTCAGAAACAAGGTCTTCATGAATCTAAAATTGTTACAAGGTTTTGGATTTTAGGGATTTTTCTAGCCATTTTAACATTAATAACATTGAAGCTCCGATGATTATGAATGAGTTATTTCAGCTAGGCATTCTCGGAGGAGGCGAAAGCGGTGTGGCGGCAGCTCTGCTTGGTAAAAAGAAAAAAATAAATGTATTTCTATCTGAAAAGGGAAAACTTACACAATTGCATCGAATCGAATTGATAAAGGCGGGAATTTATTTTGAGGAAGGCGGGCACACCTTGGACAAATTGATTAATTCCGATGCAATAATTAAAAGTCCAGGTATTAGTTCAAATATTTCAATAATCCAAAATATTAGAAAAGCTGGAATCCCCATCTGGTCAGATATAGAATGGTTTTTTAGAAATAAACCTGAAAAGTCAAAAGTTATTGCTATCACAGGGACAAATGGAAAAACTTCAACTACAACTTTAATTGGTAAAATTTTATCAGAAAATAAATCAAATTTTCGTTTAGGCGGTAATATTGGTATCGGAGCTGGCAGATTACTTCTTGGAGATCCTGCTGATGTTTATGTTTTAGAAGTATCTAGTTTCCAGTTAGAAAATTGCCCAACTTTCAGACCAAATATTGCAGTAATCACCAATATTACCAATGATCATCTTGATCGTTATAATTCAATTGAGGATTATGCCAAAGCAAAATTTAAAATTACTACGAATCAAAATAAAGATGATAGTTTCCTTTTCTATGCTGAAGATAAAATTATAAAATCAAGATTAAACTCAGTCAACGCATCCCTTTACCCTATTTATACCTCTACCCCTATTAATGCTCCAAATCAAGGGGCATTTATTGAAGATTCACATTTAATAATGATCACAAAAAATAATGATATCATGACAATTGAAGATCTTGCTTTACAAGGCAAACACAATACGTATAATGCACTTGCGGCAGGCCTCTCTGCCAGACTTCTTAACGTCAGAAGTGAAATGGTTCGTGAATCATTGGCAGATTTTGAAGGGCTAGAGCACAGAATGGAAAATATTGGAACCATACATGGAATCCAATTTATAAATGATAGCAAAGCCACAAATGTCAACTCAACTTACTATGCCCTTGAAAGCATTAATGGGAAATCAATTTGGATTGTCGGAGGTGTAGATAAAGGGAATGACTATTCTGAGCTATTTGGATTAGTAGAGAAAAAAGTAAAAGCTATTGTCGCAATTGGAACTGATGTTTCAAAAATTCGAAATGCCTTCGCCGAAAGTGTAGAACATTTTGCTGAAGTAGAAAATATGGATGATGCTGTTAAAACTAGTTATCAGCTTGCGACAAAGGGGGAAACTGTTATTCTATCACCATGTTGTGCAAGTTTTGACTTATTCCAAAACTATCAAGACCGAGGAAATCAATTTAAATCTGCAGTTCGCAAATTATAATACTTTCTAATCAAATGAAAATATTTAATCGTCTTTTTCAAGGTAGCACTCAAATATGGGTCATAACCATGCTATTGGCGGTTTTCTCTTTTTTACCGGTATTCAGTGCCAGCACCAGCCTAGGAATGCATATGATTCACGTCGGATTTGGACTATTACTTGCCATACTGACTCATAGAATCCCTTACCGATTTTGGAGAGGACCACTTTCACCACTGATTCTCTGGATTAGTATTGTATTACTTATTTTTACAATCGCTCAAGGATCTACCATTGGTGGAGCAAATTCAAGCCGTTGGATATATGTATTTGGAATGAGCTTTCAAACGAGTGCATTAGCGAATGTCGCACTGCTAATCTTTCTTTCCAGGACATTATCAAAAAAAGAAGGAGATTGGAAATTCAAAGATTCGTTTAAAACTTTATTATGGCCAATATTTATAATATCGGGCCTTGTCCTTCCCGCTAATCTTTCAACAGCAATTCTGATATTCGCAAATTCGATGATTCTCTTATTCATAGGCGGATATAATTATAGACATTTAGCTAAAATACTGGGATTAGGATTAATTCTTTTTTTGTCTTTCGTCCTTACCGCCAAGGCACTTCCGGATATTATGCCAAATCGGATAGACACCTGGATAAGTCGATTAGAGACATTCGCTTCACCCGTTGAGGAAAATGAGAACTATCAGATGAATATAGCAATGACAGCCATTGCGGAAGGGAAAATTACAGGGATGGGGCCTGGAAGAGGACTGCATAAACACTTTCTACCTCAAAATAATTCCGATTTTATTTATGCCACAATTGTAGAAGAATATGGTTTAATTGGCGGCTCCACCATATTATTAATGTATTTATGGTTCATGCTGGCATGTGTAAGAGTAACGAGAAGGGCAAAAGATTTATTTGGACGACTAATCGTTATTAGTCTCAGCTTTTCCATTTCTATTCAAGCAATGATAAATATGGCTGTAGCAACAAACTTATTACCAGTTACAGGCCAAACTCTTCCATTGGTAAGTGCAGGAGGGTCGTCTATTTGGATGACTTGCATTGCAATTGGAATCATACTCTCAGTAAGCAGAGGTAGAGGTGATGGAGATAATGCAGATCCCGATATTCAAATATTTCAAGATATGGAAATAAAATCTTTAAATATTCAGAGCAATGCATAGAGGGCCGAAAATAGTAATTTCTGGTGGTGGTACAGGAGGGCATATTTTTCCTGCCGTAAGTATTGCTAAGGAAATTATTAAAAAATATCCCGATGCTTTGATTCAATTTATTGGGGCCAATGGCCGAATGGAGATGGAAAGAATTCCAGAAGCTGGATTTCCGATATTCGGAATAAATATTGCGGGTTTTCAAAGAAAATCTATTTTAAAAAATATTGATCTACCAATAAAGTTGATCTCCAGTATTATCAAAGTTTTTAAATTTTTAAAAAAAATAAAACCAGATGCGGTAATCGGAACAGGAGGCTATGTAAGTGGGCCAAGTTTATTTGTTGCCCAATTACTGGGTATACCTACAATCATACAAGAGCAAAATAGTCTTGCTGGATGGACAAATAGGATCTTAAGTCGAAAAGCACGAATAATCTGTGTTGCATATCCAAAAATGGAAAGGTTTTTTTCTGAAAAAAAAATACACTTAACTGGAAATCCAGTTAGAGAAAATATCGCCAATATCAAATCAAACGATTTGCACAAAAAAAATTCTTCCAGAGCAAAAACCCTTTTAGGATTTGACCCTAAGCTACCATTAATATTAATACTGGGAGGAAGCCAAGGCGCAAGAGCCATAAATAAGAGTGTTCAGAATAACTTAAATCTTTGGGAGAATAAAAAAATTCAAATTCTATGGCAATGCGGAGAATATTATATAGATGAATTAAGTGGGACAATATCTAAATCTAAATACTTAAAGATTGAGCCATTTTTAAAAAATATGGATAAAGCATATACTGCTGCGGATATTGTAATTTCTCGAGCTGGAGCTGGAACAATTAGTGAAATATGTTGTGCAGGATGCGCTGCTATTCTTATACCCTCTCCTAATGTTGCAGAAGATCATCAGACGCAGAATGCTCGAAGCCTAGTGGACCAAAAGGCTGCTATTTTTATCAATGAAAAAAATTCAGAAAGTGACTTAGGATTAATAGTAAGCGAGCTTATTACTAATACTAAGAAACTTGTATCACTCAGATCTAATGCTTTAAATATATCAAAGCCAAATGCGGCGGCAGAAATTCTTAATCAACTTGAAAATCATTGGTTATGGAAAAATTAAAATTCTCATCCATCGATTTCATTGGTATCGGAGGAATAGGAATGTCTGCATTAGCTAGGTGGGCTCTTAACAAGAATATTGTTGTTAGCGGATATGACGCAATCGAAAGTGATATCACAAAATATTTAGAAGCAGAAGGTGCAAATATTCGTTACGAAAAAAAGTTAACCAATTTTATAAATGATTCAGAAAAGTTAGTGGTTTATACACCTGCCATCTCAAAAAACCATCCTCAGATTGTTGATGCTTTAAATAAAAATCTGAAAATCATTAAAAGAGCTGAGTTATTAGGCTACATAGCTAAACAAGGAGTGTGCCTTGCAGTTGCAGGGACTCATGGAAAAACGACCACATCATGCTTATTAGCTTGGATAATAAGTAATTCTGGGATACCAGTTCAAGGCTTTTTCGGAGGGATCAGTAAAAACTTTGAAAGCAATTATCTTGAAGGAGAAGCTGGCATAACGATAGTAGAGGCTGATGAATTTGACAGATCTTTTTTGCATCTAGAACCAAGCTTATCAGTAATAACTTCAACCGACCCTGATCATTTAGATTATTATAAAACTCAAACTCAATTAGAAAAAGCATTCGAAGATTTTGCCAAAAAATCTAAAAAATGCTTTATACACAAGGACATTAAAACCATATCAGGAGACACATATGGATTAGGAGATCACAAATTCGGAGCAGATAATATTTTATCTGATGAGGGGTCTCAGTTTTTTGATCTAATTCTAGATGGAAAAAGATACAAAAATGTTCATTCGGGAATGGCTGGAGAGCATAATATTGAAAATTCCATTGCTGCAGCGACTCTAGCCTATCAAGTAGGAGTCTCAGCTGAAAATATAATAAACGGTATAGAATCCTTTAAAGGAGTCAAACGTCGATTCGAAATATTAATAAATAATACAAATAACATTTACATTGACGATTATGCACATCACCCCACAGAAATAAAAAAATTAATTAATTCTGTTAAAAAAATATTCCCAGGCAAACCAATTGCCATGTTATTTCAACCTCATTTATTCTCTCGAACTCAAGATTTTTTAGAAAGCTTTAAAGAAGTACTTTCCGAGATAGATATGCTCGGCATTCTGCCAATATATGGAGCTAGGGAGAAGCCCATTCCTGGAATAAATTCTCAAAAATTAGTAAACCTAATTCCCAAATCAAATATAATATCATTTGAGAATGGCACTAAATGGTTATGTGATCAAAAAAATTGTGTTCAGATAACTGCCGGTGCTGGCGATATCAATCGTCTTGTTCCCTTTATAGTTGATTGTATTAAAAAGTCGAAAAATGAGAGTTAGTAAACTAATCATAACATTTTTAACGTGGATAATAGTTTCATTAGGAATGATTTGGGCCTTTAGGGAAAGTACTGACATAAGGAGAAATCGATTATTGATTGGACATCGGATTTCCCTTCAACAACCTAATAATCAAATTTTCATAATTCCTTCTGACCTTTATAATACGCTCGATTCATTTAACCTTTTCGGTGATAGTGTATTCATAGAAGAAATCAACATTGGATTGTTGGAAGAAATATTGTGTAAACACCCCCACATAAGAGATGCAGAAGTATTTTCAACATGGGAAGGCCTGCTCAAAATAAATCTAATTCAAAAGTCAGCAATAGCAAGAATGGTGAGCGATAAAAAAATGAACTATCTAGATAAGAATGGGGATTTGTTTCCACTATCTATTCATGCGTCAGATAAGCTACCAGTTTTGACTGGATTTGAAGACTCAAACTCAAGACTAGAAGCACTCATTTTTATAGAAAACGCTTTGAAACATGAAGCATTTCCAAATGGAGTCACCTCAATTCATAGAGATAAAAATGGAAATTACACTGTAAGCCCTGAATGGCATAATCATGAAATACTATGGGGGGAACCTGGATTTTTTGATAACAAGGCACATAAAGCAAATGCAGTTTATGCTTATTTGCTTCAAAATAATGACATCGATAAATTATCAAAATTAGACTTGAGATTTAAAGGACAAGTTGTTTACACACTCAATAATTAAAATATGGAAATGAATAGAATCGCAGTTGGGCTTGACATTGGGACTACAAAAATAGTAGCACTAATTGGAAGGAGAAACGATTTAGGGAAAATCGAAGTAATTGGCCACGGTTCAGCCCTAAGTCTTGGAGTACAAAGAGGGGTAGTTGTAAATATAACTCAAACTATAGACTCGATTCAAAAAGCCATTCAAGCGGCTGAATCGAGCTCAGGAATAAAAATTAACTCTGTAGCAGTGGGCATAGCAGGACAGCACATCAGAAGCCTCCAGCATAGTGACTATGTTACTCGTGAAGATGCGGAATCAGTTATTAATAATTCTGACCTAGATCGTCTAACTGATAATGTCCACAAACTGGTAATGATGCCAGGTGAAGAGATCATCCATGTTTTACCCCAAGAATATAAAGTTGATGGACAAGGAGAAATAAAAGAGCCAAGAGGAATGTTTGGCGGAAGACTTGAAGCAACATTTCATATAGTTGTTGGTCAAATTACAAGCATTAGGAATATAGCCCGATGTGTAAAAAGCTCTAATCTTGAATTACATACTGTTAATCTGGAACCCCTTGCCAGTGCGGACGCTGTTTTAAGCCAAGAAGAAAAAGAAGCCGGAGTTGTTTTAGTTGATATTGGAGGTGGCACAACAGATGTTGCCATTTTTAAAGACGGCATCATAAGACATACAGCTGTTGTTCCTCATGGAGGTAATATTATTACCAATGATATTAAAGAAGGGTGCAGCATAATTGAAAAACAAGCTGAGCTATTAAAAATTAAATTTGGCTCTGCCTGGCCAGGGGAAAATAAAGAGACTGAAATTGTATCCATCCCTGGACTCAGAGGAAGAGATCCAAAAGAAATAAGCCTAAAAAATCTCAGCCGAATTATTCATGCTAGATGCACAGAAATAATAAATGCAGTATTTACTGAGATTAAAAATTATGGCCATGATCAAACTTCAAAAAAGTTAATTGCAGGAGTTGTAATTACAGGAGGAGGAAGTCAACTTAAACACATAAAACAATTAGTTGAATATTTAACAGGAATGGATACCAGAATTGGTTACCCAAATGAACATCTTGCCTCAAAAGAAGCTGTGGATAAGGAACTGAATTCCCCTATTTACTCAACAGCCGTTGGACTTCTAATGCAGGGCTTGTCAAGCAGAAAAGAAATCAATTTCATAGACCCTCTTGAAAATATAGAAAATGAAGAGTTTAATACTTCGGAAAATTTTGAAAACAATAAAATAAATCAAGAAGAAATTTCCGAATCGCATGAAACCAGAACTAAAGACCCCACAGAAGATATTTTAGAAAGCGTAAAAATTGAGCAAAAATCAGAAGTTGACCCCGTTGCAAGAACGCCAAAGCAAGCTGATTGGTTTAAACGATGGGTAGACAAATTTATTGAACTAATTGATGATTGATAAAAACACAATGGAAGAAGTAAATACATTAGATTTTGATATGCCTAAACATAGATCATCAGTGATCAAAGTTATTGGTGTTGGTGGTGGTGGCTCTAATGCCGTAAATTATATGAAGTCACAAGGCATTCGAGGAGTTGATTTTATTGTATGTAATACTGACGTTCAAGCTCTAGAATATAGTTCGGTTGAAAATAAGGTTCAGCTTGGCGTAAACCTAACAGAAGGGCTCGGCGCTGGAGCTAACCCTGAAGTTGGTGAAAAAGCAGCTATAGAGAGCTACAGTAGCATACAATCCATCCTTGGGACAACTACAAAAATGGTTTTTATAACCGCAGGAATGGGGGGCGGAACGGGCACAGGTGCAGCTCCTATTATTGCCAAAGCTGCACGAGAAATGGGTGTTTTAACTATTGGCATTGTTACAGTTCCATTTCACTTTGAAGGAGGACTTCGCTTGAGGCAAGCTGAAACAGGAATAGAAAAGTTAAAAGAGCATGTAGATTCATTAATTGTAATAAACAATAATAAACTTCGTGAAGTTTATGGGAATTTAGGATTTAAAACAGGATTTAATAAGGCAGACGAAGTATTAGCCACTGCAGCAAAAGGCATAGCAGAAGTCATAACACACCATTACAATGTTAATATTGACTTACGTGATGCAAAGACAGTCTTAAAAGACTCCGGGACTGCCATAATGGGTTCATCAAAAGCCAGCGGATCTCAACGAGCTATAAAATCCGTTCAAGGCGCCCTGGACTCTCCATTGTTAAATGATAATCACATTCAAGGAGCACGTCATGTTCTTCTTTTAATTGTCTCGGGAAATAGAGAGCATGAAATTACTTTTGATGAAATTGGGGAAATAAATGATTACATCCAAAGTCAGGCAGGTAAGCAAGTTGATATAATAATGGGAATTGGTGAAGATGAACAATTAAATGATGCGGTACAAGTAACTATAGTTGCGACTGGATTCAATGCATCAAACCCCGTTGGAATAATTAAGCCAACCCAGCAGGAATTTATTGTTCATGAACTCGATAGCGTCAGTGGCGAATCTAATACTGATGAAATTCAAAGGAACCTAAATGTCTCTAAGGATGAAGATAAATCCACTCAGTTTAATTTGTTTGGGCCCCCTGAAAGTAAAAAAAATCAAACTAAATCAAATACCAATCAAGATGACAATGAGGACCCAGCAGAAAAGCCATTAGGGCTAGAATCTTATCAAATAGATGGTGAGGAAGAACAAGTTATTTATCAATTAGAAGATGATGATAGTGAAATAAAGATCAGATTTGACAATGAAGAAGATAAGCTAAATGATGAAGCTGAGAGACCTGAAGAGAAGAATACCCCGAAAGTAAAAGATCCAATTTCAAATATTCATAATTATGACTTAACAGAAATTGAGATCGATCTCAGCGCTACGATTAATGAAGAAGCTTTTGAGGAACCTTTAATTCAGGATGAACCTTCCCCTAAAGTTTTTGATGCATTTAGTATGGATGCGCCGATTGACGAATTGATTCCCGAAATATTACCGGAATCAAAAGAAGAGCATATAGGATTCGAGGTAGAGAAAAAAATCGAAGAATCCTTTGAGGACACACACGATATCCTCTCCGAAATTAATCAGAATAAAAATGATCATGAATCCAGAATAATTGATAACACCAATTCAGAATATGGAGAGAAAAAAGAAACCTTAGATGAAATTAAAAACCTAACGGAAATAGCCGATTTAGAAGAAAAAGATTCAGAAAGAGAAAGAAAAGTTATCCAACAATTTTCATTAGAAGACCTAAGAGCATTGGAGAATGAGCTTCTTGACCCAAATGAAAAATCGGAAAAAATTATAAAAACTCAAACTGCAGACGAGTTGACCGAAAGCATCATCCCTGATGGTTCCGCTAATAAATTAGATGATTATTCTGTTAATAATACTTCATCAAGTAGAGAAAAAAACGAAAAAATAAAAGATTTAGATTCTCCTTTCACACTAAGAAATGAGGAACCTTTAAGTCAAGAGTCTTTATCCCCAATTAATCCTGATCAAGACAGTATTGATGATAGCATGCAAAGGCTTGCGAATCAAAGAAGGGCTTATTTACAAAATTTTAATCATCAATTTGGTAAAAACATCGAATTAGTAGCGATGGCTGAAGAAGAATGGCAGACGCCGAGTTTTGAAAGAAATGGTGTTGATATACCTGAAGGAAATGCTCCGCATTCTCAAGAAAGCAAGAAAAGCAACCTTGGGATAAGCGGCCAAGATGATGATATCGAATTTATGTCTCACAATTCATTCCTGCATGACAATGTTGATTAAATCCTTAGATGAACAACTTAGTAATGATCTCAAAGAAGCTTTAAGATCTAGAGCTAAAGTTAAACTAGATACGATTCGAGCTATTCTTACTGCAGTAAAAAATGAGAAATCATCCCCAGGCCAAAATGGTGAACTCACATCCATTCAAGAGATCTCTATTCTTCAAAAACTCAAGAAACAAAGATTAGAAAGTCTTGAAATATTTAAAAAACAAAACCGAAATGATTTAGCCGATATAGAAAAGGAGCAACTAGGAGTCATATCCAGTTATTTACCTCCCATGCTAGAAGGAGATGAATTAGAGACCATACTTAAAAGTCTCATAATAGAGCACGGAGCAAATAATCAAAATGATTTTGGCAAATTAATGGCACATTCAACTAAATCTCTGGCAGGTAAAGCTGAGGGAAAAACTATAGCTCAAACACTAAAAAAGCTACTTAATCATTGAATTCGTAAATTAACTTGAGAGAAAACACTTGCGTTTTACCATTACTCATGTTGACGCCTCTCCAATTACTCAATACAATAGAAACGTTTTGACCATAATATCGGGTGCGAAACCCAAAGTGAGCATAAGGCCCATAACTGGCTTCACGATCTATCCTTATACCTGCAATATCATCAGTGAGATAATAAAGATCATATGATCCAAATCCTAAACCAAAAAAAGCACCAAATCTATTCCGAGAGTCTCTAGTACCTAGAAATCCGGAATGAATGTCAATTGCCGCAGCGTAGTTAATTCCCAAAGGAGAAGCAAAATTACTATTAACAAGTGATGCACCAATTGGAAGACTTATACCTAGAGAAAAATCTGAATTAATTGGAGAAACTATTCTCGGAACATAATTCAATCCATTACCCTGGAATACAATTCCTCCGACTGCTTGAGGAAATCCAATAGAAAAATCATATCCTAAGCCATGCAAAAATTCGTATTTATCCTGGGCTGAAATGGATAGAGACATAAAAATAGAAATAAGAAGAAGAAAATTTTTCATTTTATACAAGTTAACTATTCAATACCCTCTCTTGACTGAGCGTCAATTACTGCCATTGCAACCGTATTAACAATTTCACGGACGCTTGAGCCCAATTGAAGAACGTGTGCAGGATAGGCTAATCCAACTAATAAGGGACCTACAGCTTCCACACCACCCATGGACTGTAGAAGCTTATAAGAAATATTAGCGGAACTCAACCCTGGGAAAACAAAAATATTTGCTCCTTTGCCGACCAAGTCACTAAAAGGAAATTGCTCTTTCAGAAGATCATTGTCAACAGCAAAATTTGCCTGCATTTCTCCGTCAACAATTAAACTTGGATCTGTCTTTCGAATTATATTTATTGCTTTACCCATCTTTATCGATGTCTTACCAGTTGAAGAACCAAAATTTGAATAACTAAGCAAAGCAATTCTCGGTTCAATATTCATCTTTCTTACCAAGTCTGCTGTTTCGCATGCAATTTGGGCAATGCGCTCAGCGCTTGGATCCTGATTCATGGTAGTATCCGTGAAAAATCTTGGCCCCTTTTTGGTTAGCATAACATAAACTCCTGCAACAGCACGAGCATTATCTTTAGGACCAAGAATTTCTATTACCGGCTTAACTGCTCGAGGGTACTTTACCATAGCACCTGTAACATATGCATCTGCATCACCCATTTTAACCATCATGGGGCCATAATAATCTCTATTTAACAAAAGCCTTCGAGCCTCATCATACACAACACCCTTACGCTGTCGAGATTTATAATAGGATTCTACATATTCTAATAATCTTGGAACATCACTGGATTTTGGATCGATAATCTCAATTTCCTCTAATCCCAGTGAATACTTTTCATTCAGTGTCATTATTTTTTTGGCGTTCCCTAGCAAAATCGGAATAGCAATTCCCTCATCTAAAACAATCTGAGCAGCTTTAAGAATCTTATAGTTATCTGCTTCATTAAACACAACCCTTTTAGGGCTAGTCTTAGCTTTCTCCATTACTAATCGAATGAATTTATCGTCAAGACCCAGTCTATTCCTTAAATCCTCTTCATATGCATCCCAGTTTGATATGGATGTTTGAGCTACTCCTGATGCAATTGCAGCTTTTGCTACAGCGGGAGCGACTGTATATATGAGCCTAGGATCAAATGGCTTTGGAATAATATAATCCGGACCAAAAGAAAGGTTTCGGCTACCATATGCAAGATTAACAATTTCAGGTACCGGTTCCTTTGCTAATTGTGCAATAGCATATACAGCAGCCAATTTCATTTCCTCATTGATTTCAGTCGAACGAACATCCAATGCACCACGAAATATATATGGAAAACCCAAAACATTATTAACCTGATTCGGATTATCGCTCCGCCCTGTCGCCATTATTAAATCATCGCGAGTTGACTTAGCAAGCTCATATGAAATTTCAGGATCAGGATTTGCCAATGCAAAAACAATAGCGTTTTTACTCATGTTTTTTACCATTCCAGGACTTAAAATATTTCCTTTTGATAAACCAACGAATACATCTGAATTCCTAATAGCCTCATCCAAATTTCTTAATTCAGTTTTTCTTGCAAACTTTAATTTTTCATGAGTTAAACCTTTACGCTCGGAATGAATAACACCTTTGGAGTCGCACATGATAAGGTTTTCAGGCCTAACACCCAAAGCCAAATACAACGAAGCACAAGAAATAGCACTTGCTCCTGCTCCATTAAAAACAACTTTGATTTTTTTAATGTCTTTATCAATTACCTCAAGAGCATTTAATAATGCAGCACCTGTGATTATTGCTGTACCATGTTGATCATCATGCATAATTGGAATATCCAATTCTTGACGTAATCTTTGCTCTATTTCAAAACATTCTGGCGCTGATATATCTTCTAAATTAATTCCACCAAATGTTGGAGATAGTATTTTTACGGTTTCTATAAATTTTTCCGTATCCGTAGTATCTAATTCTAGATCAAAAACATCAATGTCAGCAAAAATCTTAAATAAAACTCCTTTACCCTCCATCACAGGCTTTGATGCCAATGGACCAATGTCGCCAAGACCCAATACTGCTGTCCCATTTGAAATAACTGCGACAAGATTACCCTTGGCCGTATATCTGTATGCATCACTTTTATTTTCAGCAATCTTCAGGCAAGGTTCCGCAACGCCAGGAGAATAAGCTATGCTCAAATCACGCTGAGAATTCGAAGGCTTTGTCGGAACTACTTCTATTTTCCCAGGGCGACTACCTTCATGATAATCTAGAATATCTTTATTTCGTATGGTTGAATTTTTCTTCGACATATCAATGATATTTACTTAACTGCAAAGGTGGGGCCCATTTTTAAATTGAGCTACCTTTGGAGCTTATCTATTTTAAGATTATGCATTCATCATTACTATTCTCTTACAGAGTATTTATTTAATTTTTTTTCTATCAAGATCAATATCTCATTTATAGTTTTTTACCAAAAACGTCTATAAAATCAAATCTATTAAATTACCTATCCCTAATTATATTTAATGTTGACCATATCATATTATTTACCACTTTACGGATTCCATGGAATCGTATTATTTAATACACACGAATGTTAGAAAGAAAAATAAATAAAAAAAGTGGGCTTGAACGATGCATTCTGATCGGGGCTATTACTCGAGAGCAAAACGAAATAAAAAGTCAAGAATATCTTGAAGAATTGAAATTTCTAGCGCTAACAGCTGGAGCAAAAACAATTGAAACCTTTCAACAAAAATTAGATAAACCCGACTCAAACACCTTTTTGGGATCGGGTAAAATGGAGGAAATAAATCTTTTCATAAAAAAAGAAAAAATTGATCTCGCAATTTTTGATGACGAACTTTCACCATCTCAGTTAAAGAACATAGAAAAACTATTCAATGTAAAGGTGTTGGATCGAACGAACTTAATTCTTGATATTTTTGCTTCGAGAGCACAAACTTCATATGCCAGAACACAAGTTTTATTGGCTCAGTATGAATACCTCTTACCCAGGCTTACAAGACTTTGGACTCATCTAGAAAGGCAAAAAGGAGGAATAGGAATGCGTGGGCCCGGAGAAACTCAAATTGAGACAGATAGAAGAATAATAAAAGATAAAATATCCGATTTAAAGAAAAAGCTTGAAAAAATTGACCGCCAAATGGCATCTCAAAGGGGAAATCGTGGAAAGTTAGTAAGAGTAGCATTAATAGGATACACAAACGTGGGTAAATCAACCCTAATGAATGCCTTAAGCAAGTCTGATATACTTGCAGAAAATAAATTATTTGCCACCTTAGATACTACTGTTAGAAAAATTGTAATTGAAAATCTTCCTTTTTTAATTACCGACACTGTAGGTTTTATAAGAAAACTACCAACTCAGCTTATAGAATCCTTTAAGTCCACTCTGGATGAAGTTAGAGAGGCTGATCTGCTACTTCACGTTGTTGACTTGTCTCATCCATCATATAAGGATCACATGTCATCTGTCGATCAGATATTAAAAGATCTAGGGGCACATGAAAAACCCGAGCTAGTTATATTCAATAAGCTAGATGCTTTTCAAAAAAGGTTTGATGAAGAAGAGAGAGATAGAGCTGATGAAATTCAAAATGAGATTAATGAAGCATTGAAGGGGAAATGCGTATTTATTTCTGCCACGGAAAAATCAAATTTTGATTCCTTAAAAAATGCGGTATATAAAATGGCCTCAGAAATTCACTCTGTTCGATACCCCTTCAATAGTTTTTTATATTAAAATATAATTAAGGACTTTGAATCAGTTGAATGCAGGGATTCCTGTCACATCCATACCCGTAATAAGCAAATGAATATCATGAGTACCTTCATAGGTAACGACAGATTCTAAGTTCATCATATGCCGCATTATCGGATAATCGCCGGTTATTCCCATACCACCGAGCATTTGTCGTGCATCTCGAGCAATTTTTAACGCCATGTCAACATTATTTCTTTTTGCCATAGAAATTTGTGCAGTCGTTGCTCTTCCCTCATTTTTTAATTGACCTAATCTAAAAGTTAATAACTGCGCTTTAGTTATTTCTGTAACCATCTCAGCCAATTTTTTTTGTTGCAATTGAAATCCCCCAATTGGTTTATCAAATTGAATCCTTTCTTTAGAGTAACGAAGAGCAGTGTCATAACAGTCCATAGCAGCACCTATGACACCCCATGCAATTCCATATCGAGCCGAGTCAAGACAGCCTAACGGCGCCCCAAGACCTGACTTGTTGGGCAGTAGATTTTCTTTTGGTATTTTGACATTATCAAAAACTAATTCACCCGTTGATGAGGCCCTCAGTGACCATTTATTGTGTGTTTCAGGAGTGCTGAAACCTTCCATTTCTCTCTCGACAATTAAACCATGGATCCTACCCTCTTCATTTTTAGCCCAAACAACAGCTAAATCACAAAAAGGGGAATTAGATATCCACATTTTTGCTCCATTTAAGAGATAATGGTCGCCCATATCTTTAAAATTGGTAACCATACCTCCAGGGTTAGACCCATGGTTTGGCTCCGTCAACCCAAAACATCCAAGAAGTTCTCCACTCGCAAGTCTTGGGAGGTATTTTTGTCTTTGCTCTTCATTTCCGTAAGTGAAAATAGGATACATAACCAAGGAAGACTGGACTGAGCAAGTTGATCTAACACCACTATCTCCACGTTCAATTTCCTGCATCATTAATCCATATGATATCTGGTCAAGACCAGCGCCGCCATATTCACTAGGAATATATGGTCCAAAAGCTCCAATATCCGCCAAACCTTTTACTGTTTGTTCTGGGAACTTAGCATTTTGAGCATATTCCTCGATGATTGGGCTAATATCACGCTTTACCCATTCGCGGGTGGCATCTCGTACAAGTTTATGTTCTTCACTAAGAAGTTCATCCATCAAGTAATAATCTGAATGCTCAAAAAGGTCTGGACGCATGTTTTTATTTTTACAATGTTAGCACAAATATAAGTTCTAGACATTCTATCCCGTTCAATTATCTAACGAATTTTTGAGTTCCCTTCATGGCGAAGCTTATCACGCGATCCCTTATTTATCATTCTACGATCAAATGAACTTTGGAGATCAACTCCTGTCTGATTGGCAAGGCATAGTGTAACAAAAAGGACATCTGCAAGCTCTTCTCCTAAGTCAAATTCCTTGTCGGAATCTTTTTCAGATTGCTCCCCATATCTGCGTGAAATTATTCTTGCTACCTCCCCAACTTCCTCTGTAAGCTGAGCCATATTTGTTAACTCATTAAAATATCGGACACCGAAATTTTGTATCCATTGATCTACTTGAGTTTGCAATAAATTCAGAGGTAGTAAATTCTGTTTATCCTTCATTCTTTATTTTTTGAATCGATATAAATGGTAATTGGTCCTTCATTAATTGATTTTATTTCCATATCCGCGCCAAAAATTCCAGATTTGATTGGCAAATTTGAAATCGTCCAAAGCTTTTCTAGAAAATCATTATACAATGGTTTTGCAGTTTCATTATTCGCAGAACGCATATAACTTGGTCGATTTCCTTTTTTAGTGGATGCAAACAATGTGAATTGGGAAACAACGAGAATCTGTCCTTGAACCTCAATAATCGATCGATTCATAACATCTTCATGATCATTGAAAATCCGCATATTTAATATTTTTCTTATCATCCAATCTGAATCTATTGTGGCATCGGCATATCCCCAACCTACATAAACTAATAACCCTTGACCAATTGAAGAGTGTTTTTTATTTTCAATAAAGACTGATGCCTCCGAAACTCTTTGAACAATCATTCGCATTCTACTCGTTCTTATAAATATCTTGACGAAATGAATCGTCCTCCTCATCACCATTTAGCATACTTATATATGATGAATATCTCGTCGGTGCTATTTCATTATTTTCAACCGAACGAATAACCTCGCATCCGGGCTCTTCGAGATGTTTACAATTTCCGAATTTGCATTTAGGTTGAAGTCTGAATATTTCCGGGAAAAAATGACTTATTTCCATTTTTTTCATATCGACTAATCCAAAACCACGAATACCAGGAGTATCAATGATATGAGCGCCGAACTTCATGAAATGCATCTCTGCAAATGTAGTAGTATGCTTACCCTGTCCATGAGATTCAGACACAATACCCGTCTGGAGATTTAATCCAGGCTGAAGCACATTAGCTAATGTGCTCTTTCCAACTCCTGAGTGACCACTAAATAAAGATATTTTATCCTTTAAAATTGTCTTTAATTCCATTACCCCCTCTCCAGAAATAGCAGAAGTACGCAAAGTTCTATATCCAGCCTTACCATAGGCAGCTTCGCGATACTCAAGTTCAACCATAGCTTCTTTGGAATAATTATCCATCTTATTGAAAACAATGATAGCAGGAATATCATAAGCTTCAGTCGTTGCTAAGAATCGGTCCATGAAACCATAAAGAGTTCTTGGCTCCGCGATTGTACATACCAATATTGCCTGATCTAAATTAGCCGCAATAACCTGGGTTCTTTTACTCAAATTAACTGAGCGACGAACAATATAATTTCTTCTTTCGTGTATGTTATCTATTACAAATCGTCCTTCGGACTCTGGACGTAAATCCACAAAATCACCTACCGCAACAGGATTAGTACTTTTAGACCCCGCAAGGCGCATTGCCCCTTTTAGTCGAGCATCCACAAAGGTCTTATTCTCCAATTGAACCTTATACCAGCTGCCGGTTGATTTTGTAATCATTCCTTTCATTAACATCAAAGATATCTGCCTTAAATTCGATCTGGCATTTTAAATGAAAAAAATCAGTTTAATAATTTTCTATTGAGCACCTTCAATACTTCCAATTTAACATATCTAAAATCATAATGGCAATTTTTACACATAATATATCAAAAGGTTACGATGGACAGCTTGCGTTAGATAGCGTTAGTATCGATCTGAAAAAAGGTAATATAATTGGACTTCTTGGCCCTAATGGAGCTGGAAAAAGCACTTTGATGAAAATACTGACTGGCTATATTCCAGCAGATAGTGGATATGCGAAAATTTGTGATTTTGATTGCCACAAACAAAGCCTTGAAGTAAAAAGAAAAGTAGGATATCTTCCTGAAAATAATCCTTTGTATCCTGAAATGTATGTGATTGAATTTCTGAAATTCGTAGCAGACTTATATAAAACCTCCCATGATCAAGTTGGAAAACGATTGAAGCAGTTAGGGTTGATAGAAGAATCTCATAAGAAAATTAAACAATTATCAAAGGGATTCAAGCAGCGTGTAGGAATAGCCTCTGCACTTATTCATGATCCAGATGTCCTTATTCTTGACGAGCCAACTACTGGACTTGACCCTAACCAACTAGTTGAAATAAGAAAACTAATTAGAGAAATAGGCAAAGACAAAACTGTTCTTCTTTCGACCCACATAATGCAGGAAGTTGAGGCAATATGCGATCAGGTTATTTTTATAAAAAAAGGTAAAATAATTCGCCAAGCAGCAATCGAGGAATTTGATGGAAAAGCCGAAAATTTAGAAGAAGCCTTTCAAAAAGCAACTAAATAAAATTCTATTTCTTTCGAAAGTAAATTTCCATTGGAACTCCTGAAAAATCATACCTAGATCTCATTTTATTCTCAACATACCTATAATATGCCTCTTTAACATATTGAGGCAAATTACAGAAAAAAACAAATTGCGGATAATGAGTAGGAAGTTGCGTGATATATTTAATCTTAACCTCTTTCCCCTTATAAATTGGAGGTGGCATATGCTTGACCATCGGCAATATTTCATCATTAAGCTTGCTAGTGCTTATCCTACCAGATCTTCGCACATATACAGCCATTGCTTCTTCAATTGATTTTAGAACGCGCTGTTTTGTTAATGCAGATGTAAACACCACAGGAACGTCAACAAAAGGACGTGTTTTTGCTAAAATTTTTGCTTTAAACTCCTCTGTTGAATTTGTCTCTTTTTCCAGTAAATCCCATTTATTAACGACAATAACTAAACCTTTATGATTTTTCTCAATTACATTCAAAATTGACAAATCTTGAGACTCAAAACCCTGAGTAGCATCTATTACGAGTAAACATACATCTGACTCTTCAATAGTCCGGATGCTGCGCATGTTGCTATAGAATTCTATATCCTCATTTACTTTTCCTTTTTTACGCAGCCCAGCGGTATCCAATAAGATAAAATCATAACCAAATTTGTTAAAATGAGCATTCACCGTATCCCTCGTAGTTCCTGGAATATCTGTAACTATACTTTTCTCTTGTTCAAATAATGAATTTGTCAATGATGATTTTCCAACATTTGGTCTACCTACAATTGCCAATTTTGGTAAATGCTCTTGAGGGTCATCTACGGAGAGCTGTACTTCTTGATCTGGGATAACTTTTACAATTGCATCCAAGACTTCACCTGTCCCACTTCCATTTACCCCAGACATGCAAAGAGGCTCACCCACTCCAAGTGAATAAAATTCGGCAGCATCTGCAGCTCTTTGATGATTATCTACTTTATTAGCTACAAGAATTACGGGTTTACTTTGACGGCGGAGCAAAGCAGCTATTTCTTTATCGTCATGTGTTATTCCTTCCTGAACATCAACGAGAAATACTATTACTTCGCATTCATCCATTGCGGCCTCAACCTGCCTTCTTATCTGGTCTTCAAAAACATCATCTGACCCCTCTACATAACCCCCGGTGTCAACTATATTAAATCGTTTACCTACCCACTCAGTATGCCCGTAGTGGCGATCTCTTGTGACTCCGGCAATAGCATCAACGATAGCATCTCTTCGCTGAACCAGACGATTAAAAAATGTTGACTTACCTACATTAGGACGTCCAACAATAGCAATTAAAGACTTCATTCGTATCCAAATCGTTTTAATTTATTTCGGTCATTCCGCCAATCTGCTTGGACCTTTACAAAAAGTTCTAGATGAACATGTTTCTGGAAAAAGTTTTGCATTCTTTTTCTCGAACCAATACCAACCCGTTTTAATGCAGCTCCCTTATGGCCAATAAGTATCCCTTTTTGAGACTCCCTAGAAACAAACAATATAGCTCTGATCCTAATGATATCATCGTCTTCCACAAAAGTATCAATCCCCACTTCAACAGAATAGGGTATCTCTTTGTTGTAATTTATTAATACTTGCTCGCGAATAATTTCTGAGGTCACAAATCGTTCTGAACGATCTGTCAATTGCTCCTTTCCAAAATAAGGTTGACAAATAGGGATCAAATCCAATAATCGCTTCATTAAATAATCCAGATTAAATTTTGTCAAAGCACTAATTGGAATTATTTCCGCATTGGGCATTCTATCAATCCATAAATCTGTCTCTTTCTCCAATTTTTCCTGATCATGGAGATCAACTTTATTTAAAAGTAAAATCACTGGTTTATCTGTTTCTTGAAGAGCTTTTAAAAAGGATTCATTTTTCAATTCTCCCTCTCCAAGTTCAACAACATAAAGGAAAATATCCGCGTCCTCTAGAGCTGACTTGACAGCACTCAACATACTATCCTGAAGAGCATAAGCCGGCTTCAAAACCCCAGGGGTGTCGCTAAAAACTAACTGATAATCAAATTCTTCATTTTCACCATTTAGAATCCCAAAAATTCTATGACGCGTGGTTTGAGCCTTGGGTGTGATAATATTCAATCGTTCACCAAGCAGTGCATTCGTCAATGTAGACTTCCCAACATTAGGGTGCCCGATTATATTAACAAAACCTGATTTATGAACTCTTTCCATGCGGCAAAGGTCGTGAAGTTTAATGAGCATATACTATCAGATTTTCCAAAGATTATTTTGGATTAAATCTTAAATATTATGACTTTAACAATAAGTCAAAATTTACTAAATGTTAGGACTTTTCTTTTGTACATTTGCGGTTCATCGCGGGGTGGAGCAGTTGGTAGCTCGTCGGGCTCATAACCCGAAGGTCGTAGGTTCGAGTCCTGCCCCCGCTACTAAAACAACAAAACGGTTATACTATATTAGTGTAACCGTTTTTAATTAAAAAAAAATGGTGGTTCTTATTTTTGTTTTGGTACTCTGGTATGGTGGGTTATTTTTTCAATCTTTCTTTTTACATCGTTATGCCGCACATCAGGTATTTACCATGTCTAAAACAATGGAACGTATTACGTTTGTTTTAACTTGGGTTTTTCAAGGATCGAGTTACTTAAGCGCATACGGGTATGGAATTATGCATAGAATGCACCATGCATATACAGATACCGAAAAAGATCCCCACTCCCCTTCTCATGATGCAAGTTTATTTGCAATGATGTGGAAAACAAAAACAATTTATCAGGATATTAATTTACAACGAATACCCATTGATCAGCGTTTTATGAAAAATGTTCCGCAATGGAAAAGCTTTGATCGGTTTGCAAGTTCTCAGTTTTCAAGACTACTTTGGATTGCCGTTTATATAACATTCTTTATCGTATTTGTAACAAGCTGGTGGCAATGGTTGTTATTGCCAGTAATCTTGTTAATGGCTCCAATACATGGTGTTATTATTAATTGGTTTGGCCATATTTATGGCTATGTAAACTTCACCATGAAAAACACAAGTAAAAACCTTTTTCATTTTGATTTTTTAATGATGGGTGAAGGATATCACAACAACCATCACAAAAATGCAAGCAGTGCTAATTTTGGTGTCAAATGGCATGAGGTAGATATTACATACCTAATCATACGATTATTAAATGCAATTGGCTGCATTCAATTAAAATAGGTAATTGTAAAAAATTACTAATATAACAATCAGTCCGTTTTTTACCTTCTGTTATTTCTTCGATATAGAAAAATAACATTCAAGAAAATAGCGTTTGATCATCAAAAGTGTGATAAAAATCAAGATCTATTTTTCTTAGAAAACATTTCACCAAAATCTCTTCGGCTAAGTTTTATGGCCTTCCAAATGGGTGGATTATAACAGCTAAGTGTGAGTAAGGTCTGAATGAAGGATAATTGGATACTGCGGTGCATGTTAAACCATCGGAAGCCTACACCAATGGAGGTGGATTTATTGGTCACGTGATGCCACCAGGAGGATGGGTTGTATAAAATATCACCGGGCTTAAGCGTGCATTCATGAAAATCAATGGCTGCGGCCAGAGGAAATTTCTCAAAATCGGGTTGCTCTGGATTAAACTCACTAGTGAAATAGGCAAAACCAAGGTTCAGTGGGTCCAGAGCGATATCATTCGAAGGCGCACATAGATACCAATGCTTTTCACCGTAGATCTGGGTGAAAAAATTGAATTCAACAGCACAATGAAGATCTGTTTTGGATCCCTTGGGGCCGACGAATAGCTGGAGTTTTTTACCATAAGAAAAGGAGTGTCGCATTTTAGTAAGCCATTTTTTGTCGAACTCCTTTAGTAAAATGGGATAGTCTTCAAGGAGTGGGCTGAACCGAATGTATTTGCTTCGATCTTCCGTATCGATGGCTTCAATTATTTCTTTAAATTTTCCCTTGCTCGTTGAAAAATTACCCGCCTTCATATCCATCGGAGTGCTGTCCATGTAAGTGATACTTTCATTGCCATAGTTCTCAACCAACCATTCCGGAGTCCATTTTCCGATACAACCCCAACTCATCGCTCCACCCTCTATGATTACAGGTTTACCTACTTTAATATAATTATCAAAGAGTTCCTTATTCGAAATCCCAAATACTCGATCTACGGGTCGGGTGTCTAATTGTTTTGGGACTTCACCCATTTCAGATAGAATACTTTGAACTATACCCTCTTGTTTATGATAAGAACTTACTGACCGCCTATCTCCTTGCAAATGTCGTTTCCATCGAAGCCAATTATACTTGACATACTGACCAAAAGAAACTTTCTTCATCAGTATCGTTATTTAGTAAAGAAAAAGTTTAATTCCTTCCCAAGGTGCTGAAACGCGTCGTGTTGAGCCCAGAAGGGTTTGAACCCGACTCCAATAAAAAAGTAATTGATCATTCTCGCCACTTCATTACATCTAAAGTTAAGTAGAAATCGTCTTGATTTAAAGAGGCTAAGTCTGTTTGGTCAACAACTCCTGACGTGTAAGTTGGGTTCATCGATTTCGGAGAACCTCTTAAATGTATTTCTTTAGATGATTTAGATAAATAAAATAAAAAAAATAGTAAATAATGCCATTAAAAAGTAATAATTGATTGGTATTTTTCAGAAGAAAATATCAAAAAGTTAAATGTGATTATGATTTTCTCTTAGAATAATTAGCCCAGGTAAAAAATGGAGAGAGGAAAGGGCATTTGTAATGCTTTGAATATGAAAAAAAAATTGAAACTATGTCAATATTTATTGGCCCTGCATTTTTAATAGTTCTAGTTGCTCTAGAACTACTCGTGATCAAATTCTTTTTAAAAAAGCCGATTCCCTGGGCAGAAATAACAATGAATTTAAACTCCGGACAGATTCTACTTTGGCTTGGACGAGGACTTGAAGTGCTTGGTTATTATTACATAGTTGGACTAATACCTTATGAACTGACTGGATATATTAACATTGCCTGGGTGGCACTAATTGCATTTATTCTTTGGGACCATCAGTTTTATTGGCTACATAACTTCCATCATAAAATTCCTATTCTTTGGAAGATCCATGAAGTACACCATCAAGGTGAACATTTCAACTCTTCACTTGGCATTAGAAATTCTTGGTTTTCATCTCTATCCTCACTGCCTTTCTTTCTTCCAATGGCCCTTTTAGGTATTCCAGTTGAAGTTTTTGTACTTGTTTCATCTATACATTATTTCATTCAGTTCTATAATCATAATGATGTAATTAACCACCCAAAATGGATGGAATCCATTTTGATAACTCCCTCCCTTCACAAAGTTCATCATGGGATTAATGCCGAATACCGCAACAAAAACTGTGGAGGCACTTTTAGTATTTGGGATAGAATTTACGGAACCCACCAGCAGGAATTAAAAGAAGTTCCTGTTAAATTAGGATTGATACGTCCATTTTCGTCCGGAAGTCCCATTTCAATTAATCTCTTGCCATTTACAAAAAAGGAAAGACCAAAAGCTCAATTGAATAATAATCCTATTCTAAATATTGGATCGTTCTTACTTTATATACAACTCCTGGGATTTATAGCTGTTCAGCACCAAGTAAGCCTGATACAAGGAGCTGTTTTTGTGACTTTTATTTTCCTTGGAACATTGATTATTGGATTTATACAGGAGGGACGAAGAGGAGGGAAATTTTTATGGCTTGTTAATATGATTTCTTTTGGAGCAATCATATTTACCCTAGAAATGTTTACTCTAAAACCCATTCAATGGTCAATGATTGGCACTTTAATTTATACAGTATTTTTTATTACTGGTGTTCCTGACAAATCTAAAAATTATTCGAATGGTTGAATTCAAAAATTCAGTCGGTGATTTACGGTGTGAATTTTTAATTAAAAGCTTCTGGTAAATCCTTTTTCCCAATTAAATTTAAGCATCTGAATACTCACATATGAACTACAGTCGCCCCATAACATTTAATGAACGATTGTTTCTTGTCAACTCTGTTTTCAGACATCGCGATGCGATTCAAATCCTTGTGAAGCTTGAGAAAGATGATGAATTCGAATTAGAGACTTTAAAGAGGGCCATTCAACAGGCTTGCGAACAAAGTGGCTTACACAGGCGTAAAATTATAAAAGGGGAAATAGAGATACAAAGTTCGGCATCTGCAAAAGTTAGCATTCATGAATGGGACAAAGAGCCTGAGCTTAGTCATCATCTTTTTAATGATCCTATTGACTATTTATCATGCTTAATTGAACATCATATTATTCTTTGTGATAATTATGTATTTCTCTTAGTTAAGAGTCACCATGTGCTTATGGATGGCGCAGCATATGTTCAACATCTAAAAGATATATTTTCCGCATTAAGAAATGAGGGTGAGACCTCTGATCTTAAATTATATCAAGAAAAAGATGCATATCCAGAATTAACAAGTGAAACGATTAATAAAAAATCTAAAACCATTCTATCAAAAGTGCCTGGAGTATGGAATTCACATAATTTTACTCAATGCATTTCGTTCCCTTATCCAATTAAAAATTTGAGTACTATACTATCTCTTTCGGCTGCAAAAACTATTGGAAGAAAAAGTAGATTCATTATTCCTTTTGACTTAAGAAAGTTTCAGAAGTGTCCGAAAGGATTTGGAAATATGACCTTACCAATATATCTAGATGTTCACCCAAATCAAAATATAAAAGAAATAAACATTGATTTAAACAATCAAATAAATCATAAAGCGCCATTATCAAATAGTCTCAATTCTTGGATACTAGGTTTAACACCTCACTTTTTATTAGTTCTACTAATACGTCTAATCCAAAAGATGTCAACAATAACTGGTCTATACTTCTCTTCTGGCTTTTTATCTGATTTAGGAAGACTAAAACTTATGGACTATAGTGCTCCCGGTCTTGAAGCACTAGACCTTACCCCAATACCCATGGTTGGTGCACAAAGCCCTTACTCTGCATTTACTCTAACCCATGAAAAAGGTACTCGAGTGGGACTTGCTGTGCACGCTGGAAGGGGTATTGAGTTATGGAAGAAAAATCTGGCGAATCTAATAGAAGAAACTAAAGCCAATATCGTTATTGATATTGATATTGAATCCTATTCGCAGCAAACCGTTAATATTATTATCAAAGCATGGTCTCATCAATTAAAAATTGATCCTGATTTATGTCATTCGAATTATGAAACTTCATTCTCGGATTTAGGAGGAGATTCTCTTTCATTAGTTCTATTGTTTACAGAAGTTCAAGACCTTCTGTCTCGAGACGACAATTCCCCAATTGCGATGGAAATATTTTCTCACGGCACGTCAATTACAATTAAACAAATGGCCCACCTTTATTCCAAATATTCATGAGCGTATCATTTTTTTATGGCACTACATTAAGACGATTATTTCGATTTCCATGGAAATTTCGACGGAACTTTAGCTTGATCGGAGGGATTAAACTTTTCAGTTTAATTCCGCTAGGACTGTTTAATTCCATACTTGCGATTCCAGATTTCTTTTTTCGTGGCAAGAACCCTAAAGAAATAGTCATAATTGTCGGTCATTATAGGTCAGGGACCACTCATTTATATAACCTAATGGAGGCTACAGGACAAATGTTTGCGCCAAGCACATATGAATGTGCAATGCCTTATCATTTTTTATTCACCAACATTTGGTTAAAACCCATCATCTCCTTTTTTACTCCGAAAAAGCGATTATTTGATTCTATGAAAATGGATGTGAACACACCTCAGGAAGATGAAATTGCAATGGCCACTTGCTGCGCTGCAACTCCATACCTGATAACTTCATTTCCTTTTGACCCAGACTATTTTAAATCTTGTATTTCAATATCAGAAATGGAAAAACATGATATAGATGATTGGAAAAATCAACATCGGAGATTTATTAGAAAACTTGGAGCCAAGTCGAAGGGAAAAAAAGGGCTAATCTTAAAGTCTCCTGCTCATGCTTCTAGGATCTCTTTACTATTAGAAATGTATCCTAATGCTAAGTTTATTCATATCCATCGGAACCCTATATCTGTTGTTCGATCTAGTCTCAACTTGTATAGGGTTTGGTATGAAATGCAAACTTTTGGAGATATTAGTTCTTTAAAAGAAAATACTCATAATACCTTACTGGAAACCTATTCTAAAATTGAATCTGATTGGGATATTGATCACAAAAAAATCGATTCATCCAATCGAATTGATATTGCCTATAGCGAACTAAAAGATAATCCAAAAAAGATCATAAAAAACATCTTTAGTCATCTGGATCTCGAAGGGTTCTCAGAAAATAAAATCACCAGCTATTTAGATTCTGTAAAGGATCATCAAAAAGGAAAATACCCGCCATTAGAAGATTCTATGATTGCCAAAATGAAAACTCTGCTATGTGACTATTGTGAAAAGTATCAATATGAATTGTGAGCCCCAAAATCTGTTTAACATTTGCTTGACGTAATGAAACTATATATATATTCTGACCTATTCATTCAACCTCATTTGGAAGATAAGGTTTCCGCGATATACCATTACAGTGAATCGCTAGAATTTCCCCAAGTCAAGAAAGAACTAGTGGTTTTCATCTTCTCGGATATCTATCGCAATTATAGTCGAGAAGCCAGAGATCTTATAAATAAAAAAGTAGATGAGTTCTCTGAATTTAACAACGTACTTCTTTTGTCAGACTTAAATCAAACCTCATCAGTCATTTCTTTTCTTTCAGATTATTCTAATTATGATTTTACCCTTGGGTATTTTGCACAGATGCCATTTAAGAAAAAGACTTTACATAATATTGCCTCATGTATTTTAAACTTTGTTCGACATGAGGGGTCCGGGGCGATTAAATGTTATTTCATAGACCTAGATAATACTTTAATTCCTGGCGTTTGGGAAGAAAATCAAGATGAAATAGTTAGAGACTATGCATCACCAAAAAATGGTAATTATCATAGTTTGTTGTCTTATGTTAAAAAGCAATCTTCATATGGAGCACAGATAATAGTTATCTCTAAAAATGAATCAGTAAGTATAGAGAGCGCATTATCATTTATTGATCCATTTTGGAATAGCTGGGTAACAAGTATTGATGCCGGTTGGAATGCAAAGCACGTGCGAATACAAATCTTAGTTAATAAAATGAATATAAATATTAATGACTGTGTTTTTATTGATGATAATCCAATAGAGATCCAATCCGTCAAAGATGAATTGCGAATGCAAAATGCGATGCTATTCAATGGGAGTTTTTCTTCTCTAATGCAACAACTTCAGATTCTTGGGTTATCGAATTCCGGTAAAGGGAACTTTATTAAGGAAAGAAGAAATCAATATCGGAACCTACTAGGAGACGATAATCAAAAAAAGGACAAGAGTATCAATGTCAACTATTCATACAAATTATGGCATAATAATAAAGATCATTACGACCGTGTTATAGAGTTAAGCTCCAAAACGAATCAGTTCAATTTAAATAAAGAGCTACTCAAGAAAGACAGTTTTTATGAGTATTCTTTATATACATGGGATTGCCGAACAGACTTTGGCTATTTGGGAGTTATTGGATACGCGATAATTTCATCTAAAAGTGAATTAATCAATTTTGTCATGAGTTGTCGTGCTCTAGGTTTTTCACTCGAGACAGAGGTCTTTAATAGACTAATTAAAGAAGTAAATATTAGATCCGTTCTATTTGACAAAACAGAGAAAAATCGGGTAGCTGAAACGTTTATTAATGAACTTAAGAAAAGTCATAAATTAAAAATAATTGATAAAACGACCATCGAAAATATTGAGTAAAAACTAAAAGACTTTAAAGAAAAAAAATAAACTATTAGACTATGAACCTTTCATTTAACATAGCGGGACATGCATGGACAGTCCCCAAAGCTGTTCAAAGCATTCAAATTGAAAAAGAAATGGGATGGCCTGAAGGCTGGTCAATGCGTTATTCAGGAGTTAGAAAACGTCACTGGGTTGATCACCCAGATTCTAATGGTGAATTAGGCGCTAAGTCAGCATTAAAAGCGTTAGAAGCTGCAAAGATGAGTCTTAAGAAAGTTGATCTTATCATTTTTGCAGGTGCCACATATGATTATCCACTTCCAAATCAATCCAGCATAATAAAATCAAAATTGGATAAATCTAATACTTTGAATATACCATGTGTCGATGTTGATACTACTTGCCTTAGCTTCATTACTGGATTAGAAATTGCAGTTGAAAAAATCGCCTTGGAAAAGGCTGAAACCATATTGCTGATAAGTTCTGAAGTCGCTTCAAATGGGTTAAACCCTGACTCGAGAGAGGTTTACACACTTTTCGGTGATGCGTCAGCAGCTTTTGTTATAACTAAAGGCAAAAATATAACTCTCATGAATTCAATGCTAAAGACATATAGCGAAGGAGTCTATGACACCATCATCAAAGGCGGAGGTAATAAAATGCCTCCAAAAATGTATGATTTTGATGCACGAAATCATTCCTTTCAAATGAATGGCAAAAGATTATTGCGATTAGGTAAAAGAGAACTTCCTATTTTCATGAAAGAGTTCTTTAGTACAATTGGTATCAACCCAAAAAAAATAGAACATTGTATTCCACATCAAGCTTCTAAAGCTGGTCTAATAATATTTGAATCATGCTTCCCTTTAAAAAAATATGGAGTCAGAGTAGTCAGCACTTTAGAAGATTATGGAAATTGCATCGCTGCATCCATTCCAATGACATTATCTATGCATCTTGAAAAGAATCAAATTATCGAAGGTGAACGCTGTTTACTGGTCGGTACATCTGCTGGATTTGGCATAGGGGCTGCGCTTTTACAATTTAATAAAATTGCCTGATGAAATTATTGATTACCGGAGCTACTGGTTTTTTAGGGTATAGAACCATCGAGTATCTTTTAGCGGAGTCCGATTTTCATATTATTGCGGCTGCCCGTACAAAAAGACCTGAACGTCATTTTAAATCAAAAAGAGTAAAATATCATTTTGGAGATCTCGCTAACGAGGACTATGTTAAGGAGTTATTTGTTTCAAGTCCTGAAATGATAGTCAATTGCGCGAGTTTAAGTTCTCCTTGGGGTAAAAAATATTTATTCATCAGGGAGAATATAGACACACAAAACCTATTGATTAAATATGCAATCAAAGAGAGTGATATTCGTTTTATTTATATCTCATCCCCTTCTATTTATGTTAATCATCGACATCGAATAAACATTACTGAAAAGTCGCAATTGTTTCGCCCCGTAAACGCTTATGCATGGAGCAAAAGAGTAGCAGAAAATGCTCTAAAATCCTCAGGCCTTGCATATATAATACTTAGACCTAGAGCTCTAGTGGGGCGGGGAGATACTATAATTTTTCCAAGATTAATACGAGCACATCAAAACGGAAAATTAAAACGTATGGGAAGCGGTAAAAATATTTCTGACCTTACTGGTGTTAAGAATATGGCACATGCTATTTATTGCGCAATAATCGCTAAAAAGAAGAAAGCATTAAATGAGGATTACAATATTACCAATGATGAGCCGGTTATTCTGTGGAATACCATTGATAAAGTTTTACAGAGTTTAGACTATGGAACGGTTCAAGGAAAAATCCCCATATCCTTGGCATATGGTATGGCATGGCTATTGGAAAAATTCTCAAGAATAGGCTCTCAAAAAGAACCTGCACTTCTTCGGTATTCCGTAAGCACCTTAGCGCGTTCAATGACTTTTGATATTTCAAAAGCAAAAAAGTATTTGAACTATAATCCAATCGTGTCTTCCGATGATGCCATTCAAGAATTTATTCAATGGAAAAAAACTGAGTATTGATGAATTGGAAGTGTCATATTACCCATACTGGATACTGTACTTCAAATAGATCAGAAGTATTACAAGGGGAAAAAAGAGAAACTATTCGTTTTTATGCAACTATCGGGATTTTAGAGCATGAAAAGCATGGCCTGATGCTATTCGACATTGGTTACCACAATAATTTTTTTGAATCGACTCGCCAATTGCCATTTTCACTGTATGCTAATATCACTCCCGTTTTTCACAGCGCACACCAAACGGCAGCAAATCGATTACGAAGTCTAGGCTTCGAGCCTGAACAAGTAAAGCTTATTATTATTTCCCATTTTCACGCAGACCATATTGCAGGTGCTGCAGACTTTCCCAATGCGAGGTTTATTTGTTCACAAGAGGCATGGGATTCTGTTAAGTCTCGAAGAGGATTTAGTGCTTTACGAAGAGGATTTATACCTTCACTCTTGCCTGTTGATTTTGAAAATCGGTTGCAATTGTTAGCTTTTGATGATAGTAAGCATATTAAACTCAACACTATTTTAGGATCTGAATATGATCTATTTAATGACGGATCATTGTTGCTCTGTCAGCTACCAGGACATGCCGCAGGTCAAATTGGAATGAGACTGCAAACAGAAGATGGCGAAGTGTTTTTTATTGCTGATGCCGCTTGGGTTAAAGAAAATTACCAAGAAATGCATTTGCCTTCACCAATTGTAAAGTTATTCTTCTCAAGCTGGAGGGAATTCAGAGCAAGCCTTAAGAAGGTAAACGTATACTACAATTCTCAACCAAAGACACAAATCATTCCCTGCCATTGTATGGAAACGCTATTAGAAATAAACCCAGATTCTATTGAAATTTAAATTAAAAATACTTTTATCCCTTTGCTATGAAATAATAGCCCAGGCGATGATGCAATGGACAATCGGTCTCATTGTGTTAAAGAGGTACAATTTATTTAGATTCAATAGAAAGCGGATAAAGAGCCCATTCTATAGTGCATTCAAATCTTTTGAAGATTTTCCCCTAGGAAATAAATCCCTGTTTATGAGTCAGTTTGATCTGATCAATATTTATGGGATTCGAAAAGATGAAGCATTCCAAGTTGGCCACGATGCAGAAAAAGATCTGCGAAGAAATAGTATGATTGGTTCGATAACAGTTGGCTTAAGTAGCGGGTCAAGTGGGAATCGAGGTATTTTTCTAGTAAGTGAAAAGGAACGCGCACAATGGGTTGCATCGATTCTATCTAGAGTCATAGGTTTATCCCTATCTCAAAGAACAGTAGCATTCTTTTTGAGAGCAAATAGTGAACTTTATGAGAGTGTTCGAAGCAAGTTATTAAAGTTTACCTACTACAATATTTTCGATCCTTTGGAGCAGCATTGGAAAAACCTTCTCACAACTAAGCCTGACATTATTGTTGCGCAACCTAGCGTTTTAATTCGTCTAATAGAGATTTCCAATATTGAGGCTCTGCCTTGGAAGGTGGAAAAAATTATTAGTGTAGCTGAAGTATTGACCATTGAAGACTCTAAAAGAATCGAAGTTTGGTCAGGAACAACAATAGATCAGGTTTATCAGTGTACTGAGGGGTTTTTAGCACATTCCTGTAAAAATGGAAAAATACATTGGAACAGTGACTCCATTTTAGTAGAAAAAGTTTGGCTGAACAAAATGCAGTATAAGCCAACAATAACAGACCTTAAGCGTTCAACACAACCCATTATTCGATACGAAATGAATGATATACTTACACAAGGGAAATGTGATTGTGGATTAAAATCTGATGTGATTCATTCTATAGATGGGCGATCAGATGATGTTTTCGAATGGATGAATAATGAAACCAAGATTGTTTTATTTCCCGATTTTATTAGGAGAACCATTATTTTTTCCCATCCAGGAATTGTTGATTACACTATTGTGAAGGAACTCGTGTATCTAAAATTATGGATAGATGGTCCTGATGAAGCTTTTGATGCAGCGAAAAATGGGCTAAAAAAATTACTCGAATCAAAAGGGATTAATACGAAAATATTGAAATCAGCTTCGCCATGGAGAGCAGATAATGGCAAGAAAAAACGAGTAATTAATTTAGCTGCTGAATCTAAATAATAAATTTAAACTTAGCCAAAAAGGGCTATAGTAAGTATTCAGTGGTGACAAAATTTGAAGCCTTAGAATCGAGCAAATCTTCAATTATTTTTTTATTGCCACTATTGGATTTTGCTGCAAGGAATGTGCGAATAGAAAATGACCGTAATGCATCATAGACACTAAGGGTACCTACCGCTGAATTTTTTCTACCGGTAAAAGGATATACATCTGGTCCTCTCTGACATGCGGAATTTAGGTTTACCCTGCAAACCAAATTGGCGAGAGAATCAATTAATGGACCTATTTCATCAACATTTTTCCCAAATAAACTAACCTGTTGACCAAAATTCGATGATGCCATATCATCCAATGGCTGATCAATGTCTTTGAATGAGATAATGGGTATAACAGGACCAAACTGTTCCTCATGAAAAAGACGCATTTTGCTATTAACAGGATAGATAACTGCAGGGAAACAATAATTTTTTATCTGCTCACCACCTTTTGAGTTAATTATTTCGGCTCCATGAGTTTTCGCATCGTTTATCAAGGCCTGAATATATTCTGGCTTTGAAGGTTCCGGAAGTGGAGTTAAAAAAGTGTCTTCCCAAGGCATTCCATACTTTAGATCGTCGACAGCTTTAGAAAAACGAAGATTAAATTCCTCCACCACAGACTCATGTACATATAAAATCTTTAATGCAGTGCAACGTTGGCCGTTATATGATAATGTTCCTGAAATACATTCTTGAACTGTATGATCCAAATCCGCATCTGGAAGAATTATAGCTGGATTTTTTGCTTCAAGCCCTAAAATTAATCTCAATCGGTTCTTATTTGGGTGCAAATCCTGCAGTGCAACTGCAGATGAACTGTGGCCAATTAATGCAAGAACATCAATAATACCTGTTTTCATAATTGGTGCGGCAATATCCCTACCCCGCCCAAAAAGAATATTTACAACTCCAGGCGGAAAGCTCTCTTTAAAAGCCTGGAGAAGAGGGGTTATAAGTAATACGCCCTGTTTTGCTGGCTTAAACACAGTAGTATTACCCATTATTATTGCGGGGATTAATAAGGAGAAAGTTTCATTTAAAGGATAGTTATAGGGTCCCAAGCACAGTACCACTCCCAATGGGCCTCTTCTAATATGAGCCAATACCCCCCCCTCGTTTTGAAAATTTGCTCCTTTTCTATCTAAATTTTTATATGCTTCAATTGTATCGGTTATATAATCAACTGTTCGATCAAATTCTTTGTAAGAATCTGATTTATTTTTGCAGATCTCCCACATTAAAAGAAGAGCAACTTCATCTCGGTGAGGTTTGATTTTCTCAACGAAAGTCTCCATACATTTTATTCTTTGAGAAACTTTCATAGTAGGCCAAACACCCTTACCTCTGTTATAAGCTTTTTGCGCTGCTGAAGACGCTTCTAAAGCAGTTTCAGAGTCAATATCGGGAACGGAACCCAAAAATGTTGGAGTTGTCTCGCCTTTATTATTTCTTGAAAATATTGATGAGAAAACCTCGGATTTTTTTCCTTCCCATTTCCTTAAATCACCGTTGATTAAATATTCATCCGATTTATATGGACTTAATTGAAATTGAGAAGGTATTTTTGAAATTTCCAAAATAAAAGTTGTTTTTAGATCTGCTTAAAGAAAGATGATTTCTTTAAAGTAACTGAATTCCTGCATAAAATGTTCTTGGAAGAGATGGTCCGAATATAAAATTACTATCTCTGTTTTTTCCAATGTCAAAATTTCTTTGATATGAGTTTAAAATATTTTTAATTCCAAAGTAAAGCTCAATGGATGATTTAGATTTATTTAATTGGATTTTATAACTTGTTTTAAAGCTCAATTCTGAATATGAGGGCGATTCAAATATTTCATTGATAAGCTGATTTTCCGCTCCAGAGAAATGCGGAACAAACATCTTACCTGTGTATATATAATTGATGTTGGACCTAATTTTATTATTAGGAAACATAGATATTGTCGCAAAACCATAATTTGAAGGCGTCCTTATAAATTCGCGTATGCCACTTAAATTTTGGATGTATTGGACTCTTTCATCAAACATGCTTGTTTGGATCGTTAATCCAGATTCTAACTGAATTTTCTTATCATAATTGCCTCTGAACTCGAAAGTTGCTCCTTGAACTGTTGCACCCTGCCCATTTTGTTTTTCAAAAAGCTCTCCGAAACTATCATTTCCGATAGGCTGAAGATAAAAAGCTTGATTTAATCGAGTATAAAAACCCTCTAGTGTGAAACCCAAAATAAAATGCTCACTAGGTTTATCATGATTCAATGAGGCGCTAATGCTCTGGGACTTCTCTGGCCTTAAATTAGGAGATAGCATAATACGTGATACTCCTCCAGCGGCAAATGCAATATGCAAATCAGTATCAAATGACTGAGGTGCTCTAAAACCAGACCCATAATTTATTCTAAATTGAGTGTTCGTAAGAGGCTTATAAAGAATTGAAAATCGCGGACTTGATATCAACTCATCAACCATATTATGGTTGTCTATTCTAATACCCGAAAGAAGGCTCAATGAGTTTGATAACTCCCAATCACTTTGCAGAAAAAGTCCTAAATCTATACTTATTTGATCAATTATATATTGATAAGAAGGGATTTCATCAAAAACATCATCCACAGAGTACTCACCCCCAACGGTAAATGTATTTGAGCCTTTTAAGAATTTTTTTACCCTATGATTCCATTGAAGTCCCATTTGAAATGTTGTGGCTTTGGAGGTACCGTATGGAGGACTCTCTATATGCCTTTGAGCATCTAAACTATCTTCAGGGTATATACCGGTATAGTGATTTCTGTTTGTGTTTTGCCATGCGGCATAGGTGATAAACGAGGAATTGTCATCATTGAAATTAATCTGATGATCAATTGTGCCCATCCATACTTTGTGTTTCCTTTCTTCTGATTGCTGAGTTAGATATGCAGGTTTATTAACCATCTCACCTCCATATCTATATTCATTCAAATTACTCAAATTAAATTCAAGCTTTTGATTCTTAGTTGGTAAGAAAAAAAAGTTGGTTCCAAATGATACATTCTCCAGTTCAGGTATTTCTGAAAACCCATCATCATTATGATCGTAAATTTCTCGTGTCCTGTTATTAAAGAAAAATGACATCCCAGAGTTGTTATTTTCCGATACCACAGAAACATCTCCATTAAGAACAATATCATTTGCCTTTCCATTAATATTCTGAAAAAAAGAATTCAAACTATAACTATTACTTACAGGTAGTTTAGTGATCACATTGACGGTGCCTCCTATCGCACTTGAGCCATATAAAGATGACCCTCCACCCCTAACCACCTCGATACGATCAATCATCTTTTTCGGCAGCATTTCAAGTCCATACATTCCCATTAAAGGACTAAAAATAGGACGGCCATTTATCAAAATCTGAGAATACCCTCCCCCTAATCCATTTAGTCTTAGTTGGGTATAATTACATGTTTGACAATTTGTCTCAACTCTTAGTCCAGGTTGAAATTTCAAACCATCCGACAAAGTGCATGCCTGAAAATCATCGAGAGCTTGACTATTTATCACATTCACTATTACGGGAGAATCAGTTCTTCTTTTATAGGTCTTTGTTCCCGTTATTACAACCTCGTTTAAATAATTTAAACTATTTGTTAAATTAAAATCAACAACTATTTTCGAGTCGCCACTCATCACGGTAATAATTTTTGTCTCACTTTTAAAACCTAAAAAAGAAGCCATTATATTGTAGTCACCCTGCTGTATTTCTGGAAAATAAAAAGAACCATCAGATTTTGAGAGCACCTCAAAAGAATCATTAATTTCTGATGATAATTTGGAAATTCTCGAAATAGAAATAGACACTAATTCTTGAGCACGACTATCCACTTTGACACTTCCAGCTACAATGATACTTTGTCCAAATAAAGATTTAGATGTCAGTATAAAAGTCAAAAAAAGAAGCCTTGAAATCATTTTTTCAAATATACTAAAAGTTAGCCTAGCCTAACTTTTTAAATCGAAATTTATCAGAGCCCATGAATTAGCAGATGAATATCGTTGATCTAATTGATTAAAAGACTTCTGTAAACCTTAGATGTTTTATCTACAGTCAGTTCAATATTCAGTTTTTTTACCAAAAAACTTTTCGCAGATTGACCCATGCGCTTCGCTCGGTCCATATCACTAAGGAAATTAATAATACTATTGGCTAAAGCGTCAGCATTTTTCACCGGTACAACCTCCCCAGACATCTGATCCTGAATAATCTCTTCAGGACCTCCACATCTCGTTACAATAATTGGTTTAGAATAAGCCATTGCCTCAATTACTGTTTTACCCAAGCCTTCCGAAATAGATGGCTGAACATATATATCACATGCTTTCATATGTGAACGAATGTCCTCAACCTCACCAATACCGTGAAGACGTTTATGGTTAGGTAGTTTAGATAATTTTCTCTGAAAATCAGGATCATTTGTACCTCTACCGATGAAAACAAAATGCAAGTCCCTATTTCCGCTTAACATCTTAGCAGCTTGTATTAGGAAATCCACTCCTTTGACGGGCCTCAGATGTGCAACACAAGTTATTATTTTACAATTCAGATTAGATTTCTGAAAATCATAAGTCGCTGGACTAACCGAATTAAACCATGAAATATCTACTCCTTTGTGAATTACATGAAGTTTTTTAGAGGACATAATTCCTTGAGCTAGAATCGATGACTTTACATATTCACTGAGACAAATTATCGCATTCACCCTCGGGTGATAATGTCCAAAATAAGCAGAAATATCATGCCAGTAGGGGCCCTTAGCTCCTCTATAAGTGATAATTTTGACGTTAATCCCCCTGGATGCGATTATGCCTGCAGGGATAGACTTCGAATTAAAAAGATGTAAAATGTCGTAATTCCCTATTAAAAGCTCTTCGCGTATTGGAAGGATGCTTTTTTTTGAGAATCGGGTTTCTGGATGATGGGGCACCACTTTTATTCCAACTTGAGAAAAAATATCATAAAATGGTGAATTTGGGGTAGTCATGATTGTTATTGAAACTCCCAATTCTGCTAATCGAATAAAAATTTCTGCCTCAGAACGATGTCTTATAAATTTTTCATATCGGCTAATAACCAGAATTCTCATAATGCTTGAAGATAAATCATTTCGTAGCTTTGTAACATCCGAGTAATCAGCCTAATCCGAATGTCAATTGTCATGAAAAAATTAAATTACTTAACCTCCTTACTTCTCATTCTATTTTCCTTCTCAAATACAATTTTTGGTCAAAATGAACCAAATAATGAATGGATAGAAGGGATGCAAGACCACAAAGTTAACTTCAATACAGTAGTAGATTTATTTGAAAATGAATACAAAGGTAAGCCATATCAAAAAGGACATGGTTGGAAGCAGTTTAAACGCTGGCAAAACTTTATGGAGCCGCGTGTGGATATTGACGGAACAAGGCCAAATCCAGCAGTTTGGTATAATGCTGTTTCTCAGCAAAAAATGGTTACTCAAGACTTTGGAGATTGGAAGCCGATGGGACCTTATAATGCTCCTGGGTCCTCAAATAGTAATGGTATCGGAAGAATAAATGACGTAACGTTTCATCCCACAAATCATGACACTATTTATGCAGGGGCTCCATCAGGAGGTCTTTGGGTTAGTTACAACGATGGGTCAACATGGCAAACATTCACGGATGAATTAACAAATATTGGAGTTAGTGATTTAGCCATAGATCCAAATAACCCTGACACTATGTATCTGGCAACGGGGGATCGCGATGCAGGTGACACATATAGTTTTGGGCTTATGAAGTCTACTGACGGTGGTGTTACTTGGGGACCAACAGGACTTAGTTATTCTTTAACCCAATTTAAGAGGATTACGCGGGTATTAGTTCATCCAAAAAATTCCAATATTATAATCGTTGCTTCAAGAGACGGTATGTATCAAAGCACAAACTATGGAGTGAGTTTTAGTCTAAAACAATCAGGTCCATTCAATTCTTTATCAATGATAAGTGGTGGTTCTGATACTCTATTTGCGGGAACTACAGGAGGAAGTGCGACGGTATATCGCAGTACCAATGGAGGATCATCATGGTCATTAGTCAATTCTGGACTTCCCACATCCGGAATAAATAGAGTAGAAGTAGCGGTTAGCCCTAGCTCTCCGAATAAAGTTTATGCCGTTTACGGAAATTCAAACAGTGGTTTTTATGGGCTTTACTCTAGTTCTAATTACGGAACTACATGGACTCAAAAAAGCACATCTCCTAATATATTAGGATGGGAAGTCAACGGATCCGGTAGTGGTGGACAATCTTGGTATGATTTGACACTTGCAGTTGACCCCAATAATTCAAATACAATTTATGTAGGTGGAGTTAATATTTGGAAAAGCACCAATGGTGGCACATCATGGGCAATCAATGCTCATTGGTATGGCGCGCAAGGGAAACCATATGTGCATGCAGATCACCACCACGCAGAGTTTAGACCTAATTCATCAGAACTTTATTTAGGAACAGATGGGGGCGTATTTAAGTCATCAAATGGCGGTACTTCATGGATGCCTTTAAATGATGGAATGAATATCACTCAATATTATAAAATAAGCCAGAGTCAAACGGATACAACTTTGATTATAGCCGGATCTCAAGACAATGGTACGCACCTTAAGACATCACCTACAAACTGGAATAGAGTTGTAGGCGGAGATGGAATGGACAATGGTGTTGATGCCAATACGAACAACATCTTATATGCTTCCATATATTATGGAGAATTTTATAAAAGTGTTAATGGAGGAGTCAGTTTTAATGCCATTAATAGCAATTTACCTCCTAATGGGACCGGTAATTGGGTGACTCCATTTAAATGTGATCCAACGACTTCAAATACTATTTATGCAGGCTTCAAAAATATCTGGAAAAGCACCAATGCTGGAGTTACTTGGTCAGGGCCCTCAACAAATATTTACGGAAATTCCAATGTAGACGAGTTTGAAATTGCTCCTTCAAATAGCAACTACATATATGCTTTGATCGATAGACGAATATTTCTTTCCACAAATGGCGGAACCTCATGGACAGATAAGTCCAATAATGGGAATCTTTCTCCCCAATACAATATCCTTGGTGTTGATATTGATGATACGGACCCCAATCACATCGTGATCTCATGCTCTGGATACAATAATTCAAATAAAGTTCTTGAATCATTAAACGCAGGTAACTCATGGACTAATATTTCAAGTGGGCTCCCTAGTGTACCTGCTCAATGTATTCAATTTGAGGGAGGAAATTCAAATGGTATATATGTAGGTACTGATATTGGCATGTTTTTTCGAGATGCCACAACCTCAGGATGGGTCTCTTTTAATGAAAACCTTCCAAACGTAATAATTAATGATATCGAATTAATGTCTACTAATGATGTCTTAAGAATAGGAACTTATGGACGCGGTGTATGGCAAAGCCCGACATACAATACAATGCCCAATCCACCGGCGGTACAATTCGCAATCGAACCAAGTAATACTTGTAATTTATCAGATACGGTCCAACTAATCGATCAAAGTAGCGGCTCGCCAACATCATGGAATTGGGATATCATACCAAATAATGCTACATATATTAATGGAACGACTGACTCTAGTCAATCGCCTTATTTAATTTTCAATAGTGGAGGCACATATTCAGTTAAATTATCAGTAACCAATCAATATGGCACCAGTGATTCAACATATACAAATGCTCTAGAGATTGGAGGCCAATCGTTACCATTCAATGAAGATTTTGAATCTGGATATGCGAGATGGAATATTGAAAACCCTGATAATGGTGTTACCTGGGAAAAAGTAACTGTCAATGGGAATTCTCCCGGCAACCAAGCGATGAGGATAAATCATTACAGCTATAATTCTGTAGGGCAGGAAGATGAACTAGTCTCACCGATATTAAACTTTGTGGGAGATACTCTTGTAGTGTTGGACTTTGAATATGCTTACCGAGGGTATACTGCTAACTACAATGACTCTCTAAAAATATATGCATCTTCAGACTGCGGACAATCCTGGAGCCTCATTGCGGCCTTTGGCGACGGTGGTGCTCAAAACTGGAGAACAGGCATTTATACCAGTAGCAACTGGGTCCCTGCCACTTCAGCAGATTGGTGTACAAATTCATCGTCGGCTTCATGTCCCACCGTGAGTTTAGACAATTACTCTGGGACAAGTGGAGTCAAGATTAAATTTGTTTCTGTCAACGCTTACGGAAACAACTTCTATTTGGACAATATATCCATAACAGGGGTTACCAATTGCGCCTCCTATATTACCCAAACTATTGATACATGCGCAACAGGTTACACATGGCTTGATGGAATTACGTACACATCAAGTACCTCATCTCCACAATATGCCCTTACAAAAGCAAATGGGTGTGACTCAATTATTACATTAAATCTTATCATAAATCAACCAGATATGGTCACAGAAACAGTCAACGCATGTGGAAGTTATACATGGATTGATGGGGTAAATTATACATCTTCAACAACTTCTCCTACTGTAATACTTACGAATATTCATGGTTGTGACTCCGCAGTAACATTGAACTTAACAATTAGCAATCAAACCACAGTTGGGACAGATAATGTAACGGCATGTCAGAGCCATCAGTGGATTGATGGAATGACCTATACCTCTTCAACATCCTCTCCAACACATGTCTTAACAGGAAGCAATGGCTGTGATTCAACGGTGACACTTAACCTGACAATTATCAACGTCAATACCTCAGTAGTTCAGAACGGAGCCATGCTTACCGCTCAGGCAAGTTCCGCAACATTCTTTTGGATCGACTGCAGCACCCTAGCTATTGTTCCTGGCCAAATGAGTTCTGTATTTACCCCAACTTCAAATGGTATATATGCTGTTATAGTGACGCAAAATGGATGCTCAGACACGTCATCATGTTATACTGTATCTGGAATTGATCTTGACGAACAAGATATAGGTCTAAAATTAAAAATTGTTCCAAACCCAAACCAGGGTGAGTTTAATTTAATCCGCAGCGATGCAAATAATAGATCTGAACTTGTAATTTATTCCAGTGATGCAAAAGTTATTTTCAAGGGAATTTGGTCAGCAGGAGAAAATGAGAAAAGAATGAACCTAGACTTAAGTCCAGGAATTTATCATGCAGCTCTAACTGATATAAATCAAACACTATTTTTCAAAATAGAAATTTTCTAAACAACAGTAAAACTCAGGATATATAAACAATAATGTTATCCTTTTATTTTAGAATTGGTCCCTAACTTTGTATAGAAATTATTTTTGTGAAAAAAATCTTTCTTCTCTTTTCCAATACTATACTAGTATTAACATTCTTATCAGCCTTTGCCTGGCTCATTAAGGAAGCCAATAGCCATAGTGAAGTCCTTGGAAAAGGCATTGATAAAGCGTTAATAAAATGGAGTTCATTTCCAGATAAATTTTCCAAAGCAGTTGATCAAATTCAACATTTGCCTGAAACCTTCGTCTCTACCCCTAAGAATTTCACCCCCATAAATAAATTAGAGGATGATATCCTAGTACTCTTTACATATTCAAGCTCAAATAGCAGTAGAAATATTGAGTTAAAGAATCTAAGAACAGATTCACTGTTAAAATCATGGCAGATCAAAGGCCTAGATAACTCACATCGCCGGGTAATACATCCTTTGTTAATGGAGGACGACCATGTAATCTATGCATCTATAGGTGTTCCTGGAGTCTTTTGTATCGATGAATCCAGTAAGATGAAATGGAAGCAAGATCAGGTAATTTCTCATCATTCATTAAACAGGGACCATAACAATCATATATGGCTCTGCACCTACCCGACTCTCAAAGCCAAAGAACCTAAATATGATGCCCAGTTAATAATTAATGATAAGGAATTGCCTTTTATTGATAATTCTATAACATGTCTAGACTATGAAAATGGTATGATTCTATTCCACAGATCACTGAGTCAAATACTAATTGACAACGATCTAGAGTCAATTCTTTTAAAATCTTCGCAGGCCTCAGACCCCCTGCACATAAATGATGTCCAACCAGTCTTAACGTCAGGACAGTATCTGGAAAAAGGCGATTTATTTATTAGTTGCAAAAATATCTCTACAGTTCTTCTCTATCGCCCCACTACTAACACCATCATTGATGTAATCGAAGGTCCTTTTCAATCCCAACATGATGTAGATATTATTAATGATAGCACCATTAGTATTTTCAATAATAACACTCATACCATTTGGCAAAACCCCGATTCGGATTGGACTAAAACTGAATCTAAAGTTGAAATAGGACCCCTTTATTCTCAAATTCTATTCTACCATTTCAATGATGATTCTTTTAGTTTAAAGGACGAAAAGTCAATGACAGCGAACAAGATCTACACCTTTACCGAAGGGCTTTCAGAAAAACTATTTGATGGAGCATATTTCGTCGAAGAGCAAAACAGTGGCGTGTTATGGGTACTAAAGGATGATGAAGTTCTTTACAAGAATGTTTTAAAGTCGCATCACGACGGGTACCACCACCTGCCTAACTGGGCCAGAATAATAAACGAATAATATGACAACGCAACTACTATACATTGGTCCAGGATTAGGCATAGGAAGTCTTATTCTAATACTTTTAATCGGCGCTATTGTTCTTTTTTCTTTAGGATATATAATCTACCTAAAGGCGAAACGGTTTTTTAAAAAATAATTGATGCTGAGTGCATTTTTTTTAGGATTTATAGGTTTTTTTTCCTTTTATTTTCTCCGGTATAACAGATATCATTTTTATAAACTCGCAAAGAGTAGTGTTGGGCTCTTGGATGATATTTTAAGAGTTGAGAGTGAGGACCAAAAATTATCTAGAATTGAAAAAGGGACGAAACTATTGATTATTGACCTTTTTAAGTTCTTAGCGATAATTATTCTAACAATAGCTATTGTTTTATTGTTTGTATATGCTTATCGCTATTTTTTTGATGGATTGATTTGGGACAATCGATCTGGATTAATTGGCTTTTCAATTGGAGCAAGTGTCCCATTTTTTATTCCGACCAACTCCAAAAGCTCGTACAACGAGATAAGTCAACTATTCCATCATCTTGTTTTAAATAATTCAAATATTGGACTTAAACTTTTATCCCGAGAGGTGAAGAAATACGCTTCAAAAGTGAAAAAACAAAAGTTTTTAATTGTGAGCGGCCTGGCACGTTCTGGCACTACCAATTTGATGAATTCTGTTTATGATAGCGGTTCTTTCACCTCTCTTTCTTATTCAAACATGCCCTTTCTTCTTAGTCCGCGCACCTGGAGGAAAATCTATAGCCCCAGTAGAAAACAAAAAGCAGAAAGGAGCCATGGCGATGGAATTTCAATAGATATGGAATCCAATGAAGCATTGGAGGAATACTTCTTTAAATCTATTTCTCAGAACTCGTTTATCAAAAGTGAAAGTTTAACAAAAGGCTCTTTATCTGAGAAAGATTATCGGCTCTATATGGATTACCAGAACCTCATTTGTATTGAACCAGAAAAATTTTATCTCTCAAAAAACAACAATATGCTGTTGAGATATGATTCTCTTCGTCAATTGAATAAAGAGTTTGTCTTTCTTGTACTTTTCCGGGAACCACTTTCCCATGCCTATTCTTTGCTGCAGATGCATAAGAAATTTTCTGATCAGCAAGAAAAAGACCCATTCATCAAAGACTATATGAATTGGCTAGGTCATCATGAGTTTGGAACGAATCATAAGCCATTTAAATTCAATGCTGAAATTCCAGAAGGAAACAAAAATAAATTGAATTATTGGCTTCTATCATGGATAAATTATTATGATTATGCCAGCAGCATTGATGATCACAATACTTATTTCATTTGTTATGAGACATATTGCTTAGATCCAAATATGATTCTTGATAAAATTTTGATCAAATTCAAAAGCTCCAGAAAAGATGATTTCAAACCTTTCTTGAATCAAAAAGATATCAAAGAAGACCACTCATTAGAAATATTAAATAAGGCTCAATTGATTTACAATAAACTCAAAAACAAAGAGCTGAAATAAATTTATTTCCGAAACTAATCCTGTACAGGTTTTTATCACGCATTAAATACATTTGTATCATGTTACAGAATAACTTGGGCTTCAAAAAAAAATCTTTTAGTTTAAAATCTAGGGTCCCTAATCTTCTACTGAAGATAACAGTTTTCGCAATTGCGACATCTTTGATGAAAGACGACTTCCCTTTTATAGAGGTTATATTTTGGTTTTATGCAGGTATTAATATTTTCATGCTCGTAGGGTTCTGGGCATTTAAAAGATTTATAAATAAAAAGATAAGCGAGGTAAACAATCAATTCCAGGGAAATAGCAAGCCTGAAGATGAAGATCTCGGCGAAGCTGAGGTTATTGAAGATTAAACTTCTGAATTTTATTTTTCCATTATTGACTTTAACTCTTCAAGGCTCTTTCCCTTGGTTTCAGGCATTATAAAATGTGTGAACAATAGTTGAGCCACCATACAGATTGCAAAAAATACAAATATCTGATATCCTTGAGGAAAGGAGTCTAAAAGTACTGGCCCTAAAAGAGTAATAAGGGCAGCAAAAACCCAATGAGTTCCGGTTCCCCATGACTGTCCAATCCCCCGCACTGAATTCGGGAATATCTCCGATATGAATACCCATATTACTGCCCCTTGCCCAACTGCATGAGAAGCAATGAATAGCAGAATAAAGCTAAGATTAAAAAAGGCAGAGGCATCAGTGTAGAAACCATATGCTACAAGACTTAATGATAGTATATATCCAATAGAACCGACATACATCAAGCTTCTTCTTCCAGCTTTATCAATAAAATATAGACCAACAAAGGTGAACAACAAATTCACTCCTCCTATCGATACGGAGCTTAAAAGAGAATCAGAGGTAGCAAATCCTGCATTTTCTAATATTGAAGGTGCATAATAGAGAATAAAATTTATCCCCGAAAGTTGATTGAACATCGCTAAAAAAAATGCTAACATGATAGGAAATCTATATTTTCTGGTAAAAAATGACTTTTTATATGTTTGATTTACAGGTATGATTTCGGATTGAATAGCACGTAAAGTTTCATCTACCTCTTTTTCCTCCATCAATCCCTTAAGCACACTTCTAGCGCCCTGGATATTGTTCTTTTTTATAACCAGCCATCTAGGGCTTTCAGGGATTGTTAATACAAATACAGCATAGATAACAGCTGGTATCGATTCAACACCTAACATATATCTCCAATCCATTTTCCCGCCGAAATCATTGAGGAAATAATTGGATAAAAAGGCCACTAGAATGCCGAAAACAATATTGAACTGATACAAGGCCACTAGTCGCCCGCGATTTTTTGCTGATGATATTTCAGATATATAGGCAGGAGCAGCGACAGACGAAGCCCCAACTCCTAGCCCACCGATAAATCGAAAAAAGCTAAATGAATATGGGTCCCAAGCCAAAGCACTTCCCAAGGCAGAGAACAAATAAAGTCCACCAATTAAAAATAATATTGGTTTTCGGCCATGATTATCGATAAACCTTCCACCAAATAAGGATCCGATAACTGTTCCCCAAAGAGCCATTGACATGATGAATGTACCATGAAACCAAGAAGAAGTATTCCAGAGATCTCTTATAGGTTCATTTGCGCCAGATATTACTACAGTGTCAAATCCAAATAAGAAGCCCGCCAAAGCAACCGCACATGACCATTTTTGTACATTTTTCATTTGTCTATTTTTTTTTACTTAGTTCGGAAAACTACAAATAGTTCCATTACAAATTCATTACTTTCATGGTTAAATAAAAAAACCTATGAAAAGCAGTACAATTGAACGTCTATTACTTGTTTTAGGAGGTATCCTTTTGATTGGTTACTTAGCTTCCATATTCGTACCGTCCTTTGAGAGTATGCAGGAGAACTTTCGCCTTGCTGCAATTGCAGGTATAGTATGTTATGCCGGTTATTCCTTTTTTGTTCAATACACTGATCAAAAAATGATTCTTTCCAGGGATCAAAAATTAGAAAAATTGATGGGTGAATTAAAAAAAGAAAGAAGACGTGCTGATGATCTTCATCAGAGTCATTTGTCTTTGCAATCAAAATTGTCTGAAGCTGAAAATAAAATTTTAGAATTAAAGAAAGAATTGGAAAAGCCCAGCGGCCAATAACTAACTCAGATAATAGCGGTAAATACGATTGTATAGATAGCGTTTAAGTGATTCCCCTTTAGCGGGCATCAAGGACCCTTTGACCATCTTTAGCTTTTCATATCCATACTTTTCAAGAACATGAGACAAGTTTTGGGTTACAAGATTTGCCTCAAAAGGATGGATCTCGTCTTTCCAGTTATCAAGGAATTTGGCGCTTATGCCTGCGAATTCACCATAAGAGCTATTGCCGGACCAAGGGCTGCCCAACAAAGTTGGCTGCAGCATCTTTTTATCAAAATTTATGTTCAAAAAATCAGCTACCGACTTTAAAACAGATGATGGGTCTCTTGCCAAATCTTCATATCGTAAGACCTTATATTTAGGTATACTTTTTTCATTTTTATCGAGAAAAAAATATCCTGTCTCCAATGATCCAAATACTTTATTAATCAAAGGATATCCCTGATTTTTTGATTTAAATTTTCTCAGGGCCACAAAATTTGAATATGGATTTTTTACAATATGTATAAACTGTGCACCGGGAAAATAACGATAAAGCTCCATAGCCATTTCAGCATGCTCAACAGACTTCTCTACCATTCTCTTCCCTTTGGGATCTCCCATTGCCGGAATGATCTTGGGTAACAATTCATTAAATAAAGACAATGCCTGCTCTGGTGTATTTATATCTTCTGACTGATTCAGGAAATCTTTGGCCTTGTCAATATCCATGATATCTGACAATACCACATCTGCTTGTCTATCACTGGATTTTGAATAATTTTCTAAAGTCCGCAAAAGGCTCTGAGTATATTCAGCCTTAACTGTTGGTGATTGTTTACGGTAAGAGTACTTTATCCAACGGCCAAGAGATGCCATAAAATGAGTTTCAAAAGGGATCACACATAGCTCTGGATGATCATCGAGCAATGAACGCAATAAGCTAGTTCCTGATTTATGGCTTCCAAGAATAAAAATAGGAGCGTTTTTCATGTGAAGAGATTACAACGTTAAAAGTAGTTAGTACCTTAGAAATATGAACATTTTTAGAATCTCTCTTTTAGTTTTTATTTTTTCTATATCATCCTCTTGTCAATTTGACAAAAAAACTGATCTGAGTATTACCATAGATGGTGAACTAGAAAAAGCACTTATCAATGAAATAGTGGACTCTTGGCATCGAGCAGCAAGCACGGCGGACTCGATTACCTATTTTAATATCATGGCATCGGAGCAAAGTGTTTTTCAGGGAACCGATGACAGTGAACGCTGGACTAAAGGTGAATTTAGAAAATGGAGTCGTAAATATTTCCAAAGTGGATCTGCTTGGACATTTGTCCCTAAAAATAGGAGGAACATTAATATTCGAGAAGGTGTGGCTTGGTTCGATGAGCAGCTTGATTCAGAACATATGGGCCGATGCCGTGGCAACGGTGTTTTGGTAAAGATTCAAGGGGACTGGAAAATTGATCATTACACACTATCCCTTCCAATACCAAATCAAGTTGCTGATCAGATCATAGAACTAATAGGTGACTTAGAGGACGAAAGCTAACAATGGACTGAAATCAAGTCAGGCAATATGATTTGTAAAAAATGCAAAAAATGGAAAATTTTATATATTTGTATTGCATAAATACCTAAAATTAATTTGTCAATAGAGCCAAAATGAAACTAGAATTTATTAGAGATTTTCTATTTTTATACTCAAATAGATGAATATTAAACCTCAAATTATAATCTGCTTAACCGTTTTTACCTTTTCAACCTAAACCCCTCAAAATGAAGAATTTTACTAAAATACTTTTATTTTTATCTATAACCTTAGTTTCCAGTATTGGTGCTTTTGCGCAGATGTCAGGAACATATACCGTATCAGCTACAGGATCTGCTAATTTCAGTTCTATGCTAGCTGCAAACGCTGCTTTGTCACAAAATGGAGTCAGTGGACCTGTCATCATTAATATAAAAGATGGCACTTATCCGCGCTTTAGTGTTGACTCTATTGCTGGGACTTCTGCTATTAATACGGTGACTTTTCAATCTGACCCTTCAAATACTAGCCAAGCGGTAATTGAAGATTCTGCATCCTCTTCATTGGACAATTATCTCGTTTATCTCAATGGTTGTGACTACACGGTCTTTAAAAATTTAACATTTAACGCTCTTGGGGTTAATTTCGGGACAGTATT
>TARA_B110000483_G_scaffold27742_1_pt1 | contig 56431 bp, 46 predicted proteins | sample TARA_B110000483 | Tara Oceans TARA_B110000483 (sample SAMEA4398176) | marine metagenome | biome: Polar Biome; feature: [SRF] surface water layer (ENVO:00010504); material: water (ENVO:00002006), including particulate matter (ENVO:01000060) such as... | depth 5 m
TATTATGATCAAGATGTCCCTAATATTCAATACCTCAAAACATGGGGGCAAACCTGGGAAGAATATGGTGCACCTAATTCGCAGGATGATTGGGATGATTTGGTTGATTTTATTGATAACAATAACATGACAGTTCCAGCTAACTATGATTATGTTGATTCTGTTTACAATACGGGAAGTCTAATCGATTATTTTATTTTAAACGGATTTGTGGTATGTGCGGATTGGTTGAATTGGAATACAGGTTGGTGGAGAGGTATGGATCCAGCAGGAGATAAGAAAAAATGGAGATATACCCTCTGGGATATGGATGCTTCTTTTGGGCACTACATCAACTATACTGGCGTACCAAGTCAATCTGCTAACGCCGACCCTTGTGACCCTGAATCGCTTGGAGATCCCGGAGGACAGGGTCATGTACCGATATGGAATAAGTTACAGACCAACGATGATTTCTTCGCTGACTACATCAATCGCTATGCAGAGTTAACCAGCACGGTCTTTACTTGTGACAGCATGCATAATCTTTTAGATAGAATGGTTGCCGAAATACAACCAGAAATGCAAAGACATGCTATTCGATGGAATGGGAATTATAATACTTGGCTATCTAATGTTCAAGATATTCATGACTTCATCGATACGCGCTGTGTAGATGTGCCTGCTGGATTGGTCAACTGTAATCCAGAGATTTCTGGGCCTTATGAAGTGGTGTTTAATGTAGAACCACCCTTATCTGGTGAAATAGAGCTAAGCTCAATTACTCCTGCTACTTATCCCTACACATCTACCTATTTTGGTGGGGTTAATATTAATATCGATGCAGATGCTCTTCCAGGATGGGTATTTGATTATTGGACCATTGCAAATGACACCTTGTTGCCGGATACCTTATCTGAAAATGCATTGTTTGATCTAAGTGGAAATGATTCCATTGTCGCGCACTTTGTGCCTGATGTAGTTGTTCCGCAAGACACCATTACTTTTATTGTTTTAGGTGCTGGGTCTGGAACAATTGATATTAACGGAACCAATCAATCTGCATTTCCATTAACAGACTACTTCAATAGTGGCTCTCTATTAACTTTGGCAGCGAATGCAAATCCTGGTTTCTTATTTTCTAATTGGAGTATGACAAATAATGTTGCAAATCCAAACAATACGTCTACCAACATTGCCGTCAACCTAAATGGGAATGATACCATCTACGCATTTTTTGACCCAATACCTGTGGATACTCTCGTGTTTATTGTCAATCCTTTAGGAGCTGGTAATCTAACTATTAATGGGATAGCTCAAAGTACTTTCCCATTCACAGGAATCTATAACAGTGGAGGCACCATGAATTTAAGCGCTAGTCCAAATGGTGGGTATACTTTTAATAGTTGGGCGATGAGCATGCATGCAGGTACACCTAATAACCAATCCCCAAATATCAGTTTCACTTTGGGTGCAAATGATACGGTATTTGTCAATTTTGATGCAATCATTCTGGATACGATTGTATATTTGGTTGAACCTGTTGGAAGTGGTACAATTGATCTTAATTCCTCACCAATAGCACCCTTGCCTTTCACTGCAATAAATCCTTCGGGCAGCAATATGAATATTCAAGGTAATGCCAATGCCAACTTCATATTTTCTTACTGGGAGGCAAATAACAATGCTATAGCTAACATAAATAACGCAGCTACAAGTTTCACCTCTTCGGCAAATGATACTATAATTGCTCACTTTAGCTCTAACTTATTGGACACTTTAGTTGTTATTATATTTCCAAACAATGCTGCCACATTAAATATTGGAGGCAATACCGTAAGCTCTTCCCCTTATACTGGGCTCTATCCTGTGAATTCAAACTTAGCTATTGAGGCAATTCCTAATTCGGGCAACAGTTTCAATCGATGGGAACTTAATACGCAAGTTTTAGCAGATTATAATCCACTGACCTCTTTTGTGTTTATCAATCAAGATACTCTTTTTGCGTATGTTAATGCACCTACTTTTGTCAGTGATCTCGGTGAGGATATCAATGAATTTTCGCTTTACCCCACTGTAAACGATGGAAACTTTATTGTTAACTATACATTGAACGAAGTTAGTGATCTACATTTAAGCATCGTAAACCTAGAAGGTAAGCTAATGAAATCATGGAAATATTCCAAAGAACGGCCCGGAGTTGAATTGAGCAAAGAGCTATCATTTGAAGGCAGTGATGGCATGTACATTCTCCGAATTTCTAGTGAGAAAACACAAGCATCAGAAAAGCTAATTAAGCTTAATAACTAAAAAAAAAGGTCCTTCATGTGAAGGACCTTTTTTTTTAGTTATTATTCAAGCCAGTTATTCATTCATCAAATTTGGAGTGGTCCCATTCTCATTATTGATTTTAATATTAAGCCCTAATCCAATGATATATGAGTACTTTTTAAAGTCCATCGTGTAAGTGCCAGTATAATTGGCTGGTCTAACTGCTAAAGCATTACCATCAGCATAATTATGATTATAAGTAAACTGTTGACCAACATTTCGAGTAAACATAGCTCCAAAATCAATACAAACAGACGGATTAAAAATTACTCGACCGCCCAAAGCAAATGCGTGACCTGGTATCCAGAAATCTACATCATTGTGATACTCTTCTTCAACACCTGCTCGGTTAAAAGTATAACCACCACTAACGAGAAACTTATCAAACAATTGATATTCCGTTGCCAACTCCACCTCATAGTATCCATTTTTTAAATACTGCTCTCTTCCATTAAAATTAGCCCCTTTAAAGAACATATATCGACCACCCGTATTTATTCGCCATTTATCCGTGACTTGATAACCAATACCACCGCTTATAAAACCCGGTAAATCCGATCTTATCTCCTCGCCGTCAATAAACACAGGACGGCCTCCTTGCATACCCCCATCTTTTCCATCTCTAACTAGAGTGGTCATCACAATTTTAGTGCGATGTTCATACTTTAAAGCGATAAATAATTTCTCAGTTGGCTGAATGAGTACACTGGGTATAAAATTAAAACCACTTCCTTTTTGCCTGATATTAATAAATCGATCTCTGCCCAAATCATCATAGATGCCAGCAATTCCATTAAAAGCAGGCTGTCCGATTTCGTTACCAACAGCGCGCAAATAATCTCCTGGACTCATCCAATCATTTAAGGCCGAATTATTAGTTTCAGCTAAGATTTCAATGTTAGAAACCTCACCTTCACTTGAAATAATTTGTTGACTCCACCTAAAATCCATCCCAAAAGAGAAGAATTTATTCAGTTTATAAGCAACACCAAGCTGCACTCCAGGGCTAAATCCTACCCCTTTATTCTGGAAATTATAACGATAATCAGTTATATTACTGTAACCAGTTCCATTATTGGCATCAAAATCAACTAAATTGAGCTGCCCGGGCAAATTAGTTATGGCTGCAGGAACATCTGCAATACCTCGATCAGAAACTGGCAAATCTGCATAGTCAGCACCACCAGCACCACCCACAATCATGAAGGCTCCATGTAAGCTTATCTTATTAATGTTCCAGTTTACAAATACACTTGGAAATACATAACTCTTTGCATTGCCTTCATACTTCTTAGGATTTGTTGTATACAACTCATACTCGCTTTCTACAGAACTGAATTGATTTAAAACTTGATTATTGATGTCAATGTGAAAACCATTGCCCAAAGAAGGTAAATTTGCAGGGTTAAAAAAAACTGCATCTACATCTATCGCAGTAGCTCTGGAAGGCATCCTTATAAATTGAGCACTTTGATTAGGTATAGTAAAAAGATTTGCTTGCTGGGAAAAGCTGAACATCGGTAAGAAAAAGATGAACGCTAAAATGTAAAAGTTTTTCATTTAAAGTTTATTTTTGAATTGCTAAAATAAGTAATTCAAATCTTCCTTAATGTAGTTTTCGCTATTTCTGGTGTCTGAATATCGATATATGTTAAAATTCGCACTTCAAAAAAATGAAAATATTTAGTGTAAAAATCGCAACTTTACAAAAATGATAGTGATTACAGGAGCAAGAGGGTTTATTGGAAGTAATTTAATTGAAAAGTTGAATGCAGAGGGTTATGAGGATTTAATTCTAGTGGATGAGCTAGAAAATAAAGACAAAACCATTAATCTAACCGACTGTAGATATGAAAAACTTATCGACCGATCTCATTTTTTGGATTGGTTTGTTGAAAATTATGGCCTAGTTAAATTTGTTTTTCACCTTGGAGCAAGGACTGATACCACAGAACAAAACGTAAAAATATTTACTGAGTTAAACTTAAATTATTCTAAATCCCTTTTTTCAATTTGCAGCAAACATCAAATCCCAATAATCTATGCCTCATCTGCAGCCACTTATGGTAAGGGAGAATTTGGATACAATGATCAATACCCCATTCAACAATTAAAGCCTTTAAACCCTTATGGGTGGAGTAAGCAGAACTTTGATTTATGGGTTAAAGAACAAAATGAACAGCCGCCCTTTTGGGCTGGATTAAAATTCTTTAATGTATACGGCAAACATGAAGGCCATAAGCATCGTATGTCAAGTGTCATCCTTCACGCATATGATCAAATACAAAAAACAGGTAAAATGAAACTTTTCATGTCTCACAAAGAATCTGTTGGTAATGGGGAACAAAAGCGAGATTTTATTGCTGTTCAAGATGTAGTCGACATCTGCTTTTATTTTTTCCTTCATCCAAAGGAAAGTGGCTTGTATAATGTGGGTACTGGAAAAGCAAGAACATACAATGATTTGACCAATGCCGTGTTTTTAGCATTAAAAAAACCCGCAAATATTGAATATATTCCTACACCCAAAGATATCAGAGAATCTTACCAATACTATACGCAGGCCGAGGTTAATAAACTGCGTTTGGCAGGCTATAAAAAAGCTTTTATATCTTTAGAGGAAGGAGTTGAAAAGTATGTCCAAGAATACTTGGGTGTTTCCTCATAATCTCAAGCTTATTTAAGCGTTAAGAAGACACGAAAAGAATCGCATTTGTTAATTAGACTGTTTGCCATATTATTTGTTTGCTATTATTCTCAAGCTTCGGCACAAAGTCTTTCAAATTTTAGAGCCTTTAAATTAATCCCCACTTCAGATACAATCACCTTAGATAGTGTGAGTATATTGGAATCAAGTTTTGAAATCCGATTACAAGATGGTTCAAGCCTAGCCTCCGCGTTATACGTGCTAAATCCTTACACCACTGATGTAATTATTGCCAAAGGCTTAATTGGTCAAGAATTATATTTCTCCTACAGGACATTCCCATTTCTTTTTAGCCGTAGGTATTACTCAAAAGATTATACCGCCTACAAAAAACAAACCAGTGAACAAGGTTTTATTATACAATCAGCTCAAGTAAATCGATCTAACTCAAGCTCTACCGGGCTCATAGATTTTGGAGAACTAGACTACAATGGGAATCTTTCCAGAGGAGTTGGTTTTGGAAATGCTCAAAGCTTAAATGTCAATTCGAGTTTCAACATACAACTATCCGGAATGATTACGGATGATATTGAAGTAAAAGCGGCAATAACAGATAACAATATACCCATACAGCCAGAAGGAAATACAGCGCAATTACAAGAATTTGATAAGGTCTTTATTCAACTAAGAAAGGATCAACACTTTTTAACCGTCGGGGATTTTGACCTAAAAAGTTCTCCGGGGTATTTCATGAAGTTTCAGCGGAATCTGCAAGGGGCTTCCTATCAAGGATCACAAGCAATTAACGAATTTGGTATAGCTAGCGGAATGGCAAGTTTTGCCATTTCCAGAGGCAAATTTGTTATCAATAATATAAGTGCACAAGAAGGTAACCAAGGTCCATATCGACTGTCTGGACCAAATGGTGAAACATTCATTATCGTTTTGGGCGGCTCAGAACGCGTATTTATAAATGGCGTATTACAAGATAGAGGAGACAATAGTGATTATACAATCGACTATAATGTCGGAGAAATCACTTTTACTCCAAACAAAATGGTTACGCAAGATATGAGAATCAGGGTTGAATTTGAATATGCTGATCGGTACTTTCTGCGATCTTTATATCACGTTAACGGGGGATTTGAACATGATAAATTTAAAACAGAAATCAACTTCTTTTCTCAACAAGACGCCAAAAGTCAAGCAATCAATCAAGACCTAAATAACGATCGCACTCAAGTTTTAGAAAATGCAGGAGACAATTTACTAAATGCGCTTGCTTCCGGTGTAAATGCAGTAGAATTTGATGAAAGCAGAGTACTTTATGAAAAAAAAGACACCCTAATCAATGGAGCCATCGATACGTTTTATGTTTACTCCACTAATGAAAATATTCAATTATACAGTTTAAGCTTCTCATTGGTTGGAGAAGGCTTAGGGTCTTACAATCCAATAAATGCAGTCGCAAATGGTCGAGTTTTTGAATACCTTGGTCCGGGAAATGGAGGATACCTTCCTGTCATTCAATTAGTTGCTCCGCAAAAACAACAATTGCTTAGCTCTAGGTTTACTTACACGCCAAACAAGCAAACAGCTTTAGGGTTTGAATTGGTTTTAAGTAATCAAGATTTAAATACTTTTTCTGATCTTGATGCTGGAGACAATATAGGACTGGGCATGAATCTATTTATAAATCAGGATATTCGTTTGAAAAAGGATACCCTAAAAACAATTTTACTCACCGGCAATTATGAATTCAAGCAAAGTAAATTTGTACCGCTCGAAAGATATAGAGCCGTGGAATTTAGTAGGAATTTTAGTTTTACCGATACCTTAAACCTAGATGAACATCTTGCGAATATAGGATTTAAGCTAAGTAAAAGTAATAAGGGAACCATAGATTATAGGCTCAATTACCTTAAACGTGACACCATTTATCAGGGGATAGAAAATATCGTCTCTAGCCACTTTAATGCGAATCATTGGCAAAGCAGCAATAATATTAGGTATTTGTACGCTAAAAACCAAGAAGTAGAAACTCACTTTATCAGGCCTAATCTAATGTTAGCTAAAGAAATGCCTAAGCTAGATAATTGGAAATTAGGCATTCATATCAATCATGAAATAAATAAAGCGACGTCAGTTGTTTCTGACAGCCTGATGAGTAGTTCATTCCTTTGGCAAGAATATGGTGCTTTTATTCAAAATGCCGATTCCTCTAGAAATCAATATGCCCTTAGCTATAAACTGAGATACCAGCATTTATCTGATGGTGAAAAATTTGACGATGCCTATTTAAAAGCACAGAACGTTGAATTAAAGGGGAGATATATAGCCAAGAAAAGTCATACTTTAAATTGGAATTTAATTTATAGAAACCTACAACAAGACACCCTGTTTAATGCAGATAGTGATTTAGAACATTTCTATTTGGGCAGGTTCGATTATGGTGTTTCTGCTTCAAAAGGAGCTATTAGAAGTAATACTTTATACGAAATAGGTGCAGGAAGAGAGCAAAAAGTTCAGTACAACTACATCGAAGACCCGAATGGTCAAGGTAGTTTTGCATGGGAGGATATCAATGAAAATGGTGTGCAAGAAATTAATGAGTTTTATGTATCTGCATTTCAAAATGAAAATCGATTTATTCGTATTTACACGAACTCATTAGAGTTTCAGCCCGTAAACTCCACGCGATTCAATCAGAACTTAAGTCTAAATCCAAAAGCTGTATGGTTTAATGAAAAAGGATTTAAAGCATTCATAGCAAGATTTTCTTCCAATACGAGCTTACAGTTTAATAAAAAAGTATTTGCATCCAAGGAAATCAATTTTGGCAATGTCGTAAGTCCATTCCAGTTAAACTTAAATGACAGCTTATTGGTTTCTAGTGCAACAAGTATTCGTAATGTCATCTTTTTTAATCGAACGGACACAAAGTATGGTTTTGACTACACTTACTTGTTTAGTAATAGCAAAACACTACTTACCAGCGGATTTGAAAACAGGAAATTTATTCTGAATACCTTCAATTCCAGGTGGAACTTTGCAAAAAATTTGACTATCAATGCTAATTACGCGACTGGGTTCAAACAGAACAACTCCGATTTCTTTTTCGATAGAACCTATGAATATATCATCAATGAGGCTGGTGGAAATATAACGTGGTTGTATAAAAACACTTTTCGGGTGGAGTTAGCCTATGAATATGGTTTTAAATCTAATCCATTGGCAACTACCGGAGGTCAGTTTGCTGTGAGCAATGAGATAAATACAAATTTTAAATATGCCAAGGCAAATAACTTCAGTATTACGGGCCAAATCAGCTTTACTACAGTTGGCTACAACGATGAGCTTTTTCAAAACCAGCAACTCCAATTTGATATGTTGCAAGGCCTGCAAGAGGGCAATAATTTTGTCTGGAATTTAGGCATAGATAAAACCTTTGCTAAGCTCTTACAACTCTCTATACAGTATGATGGGAGAAAGGTGGGAGAATCGCCACTAGTTCATGGTGGCAGAATGCAAGTAAGGGCCATATTTTAAATAGTTCTCAAACGAGAGACTTTGCTTAGACACGATAAAGGATTCAACCCTTAATCTTATTGACTATCGATCCAATCTCGAATGAGTTGGATTCCAGCATCATGGGAAAGAGATCTTCCTATCTCAGGCATGCGCTCGTCTACTTCATCCGATATCATTCGAAACAATAAAATGGATTCATCTGCTGAACCTGGCTTGATCACATATTGTAATCCTCCAGAACCACTTCCAGCAGCTACAGGTGTTTTCCAATATCCTAGGCTTAAGGAGTCTGTATTGTAATACTCTAAATAGAATCCTGAATTTGCTGCAGAACCTTCCAATCGGTGACAGGATGCACAATTAACCGCCAAATAAGCCCTTGCTTTATTATTCAAACTTGCAGTTGGATGATCCATTCCTGGCCAAGAAGGGATATTGCTTAAGGATGTACTTGCTAAAATCCCATCGGCAATCCAACGGTCTAATTGATTCGTAGCTCCCGAACTGTATTCATAATCCCGATTCAAATTTTGTATTACCGGACCAATTGGAGCTATTTTCCCATTCTCTGCATGACAATTCTTACATTGGTTTTGATTGGGTATTAAGTAGTTAACAACTTCCGCTTGTCCATTGATAAAAACAGACATACTTCTTGTTCCACCGACAACCGTTCTTCTTGCATCCGTTTGTTCATCATTCCATTCATAAGTCTCAGGGTACCAGCCATCATTTTTGCGAATCAACAAACGAGTTTCAACATAGTCAGCTGCACCATTGGCATCCTCATAATAAAAATGCTTAATCAGCGCAGCTCCAACAGGTAAGTTCATAGTACCTGAAGTATCAAATGGTATAGAAACTCCTCTTGGAACATAAATGAAGCGTTTTTTCAATGCATAATCACTAAACAATGACATGTTTAAATCATAAGGTAAAACACCTGCCTCAGCATTAGGAATCAAATCGGCAATATTCCCTTCAAAAAAGTTATAACTGGACAATAAATCATGCCCTCTCCCTGCAGGAATATTAATATCCGTTGAATTGGGTAAGCCATCCTTTTCACATTGACTTAACATGATCAGGATGATCAGTAGAAAAACAGAATATTTAAACAAATTCACCGACTAAAAAGGATCAAATGAAACAGCATCTAAACCTGGTTGAGTGCAATCATGAGGAGTCATATTGTCTGTAATTTCACCACCATTCGGATCAGCATAAGCATTCACATTAACAAAAGTTGGGGTATTCGATTCTTGAATACAAATCACCTGTGGAGCTGCATAAATACCATCTAGCAAAATATAGGGTTGGGCATAACTATTAGCCGCTAATAAACCTACGATGTCGGCAATGGCAGGAGGTTGAACAGGATTCAAATTTCCAGTCATTGAATACGTATTATCATGAATAGATATTAAATATGGTAAGGGCTGGAAATTAGGGTCATTTGGGTTGGGTTCAACAAACAAATAACTAGCAACTAATATTCCTGCAAACTCATTACCGTCAAACTCATTGTTAAATATTTCGACCGTATTCGTACTTAAAATCATAAAACCTGTCCCTGAAGGAACTGTACCAACGATATTTCCCGCTGGAGCAAAATTAGTTCTATTGTTGTCGTGAACATTATTATTAAAAACCCGAACATGCGTGCCATATTGAGTTAATCCAGGAAGGTCAAAAACCAAAATTCCCCCTGTGTTATCAAATGCTTCATTATCAAATACATCTGCATTAATGGTATTCTCTATCTCAATACCTGCAACATTGCCCTCGGCTACTGAATTTTTTACAATCACATCGACTGATTGACCCACATATATACCCGCATCTGAAGCTCCATAAGCATAGCAATTATCAATGTATACCTTTGAACACAACACTGGATACAAACCATAAGCACCATTGGTGGTGCTTGGAGTGCCACTCCATACCGTTGCTACATTAACAAAACTAACTCTATCACAATTTCTTGTTTTTAATGCGTCTCCTTCTGAATCTCTTATTGTAAAATTTTCAAATCTTAGGTTGACACAATTTGTAGCTAAAACACCGTCTCCACCTGATGTTTGTGCACTAAAATCTAAACTAGTTAAATCACGCCCAGCACCAATAATGATAATATCGCTTTTACCATCAATCGACAAAGTGTTGATAAATGAAAAAGTACCTTCCTCAAACATTATCGTTGTTCCGTTTTCAGCTTCAATAAATGCAGTTTGTGCGTCATCTGCAGCATTAGGACCAGCAGCAATAATTATGGTTTTATCTCCATCATCACCATCACCATCTTTTTTGCATGCGGTCATCAATAGTACCGGCAGTCCTAGTAAAAACAAAAAAAGCGGGATATTTAGAAATAACTTTCTCATATTGTTGGTTTTAATTTAAATTGATTGGGTTAAATACTTAAGTAAAATCAGTTAAATATAGGGAAAAAATTAAACAAAGATGCTACTTCAATTTTTATTGAAATAGATAAAATAGTTTAAAATAGAAAATTTGAGATAAATGTTAGACCTTTGTTGTATCAAATAAGAAGTTAATGCGAGAATTTCCAACTATAACGGACCCCACTTACAAGCCAATTGAAAACTTGAATAGTTTTGATCAATTTTGGATCGACAAAATGCGAGATAAGAGAGATTTAGTCCTTCTCTATTTTACGCTAAGACTGATAGCTATTTTTATTCCTATGGCGATTTTACTTTATCTCCCCCTGCCCCCATTCATGTGGATACCATTGGCCTTACTGTATACTTGGGTAAATGTTTTTCGTTACAAAAGTAGATTTACCTTAATGTTACACATTACTAGTCACCGACCTTGGTTTAAGAGTAAATACAGTTATTTAAATAAGTTTTTACCTTGGATTTTAGGGCCATTTATGGGGCAATCCCCGGAAGCTTATTTTAGCCATCACGTTGGCATGCATCACCTCGAAGGTAATTTAGAAGATGATGATAGCTCAACAATGCACTACCAAAGAGATAGTAAGTTGGATTTTGCTAAATATTTGTTTGGATTTTTATTTTTCGGACTTTTTAGACTATCTGCTTATTTCAATAAAAAGAATCGTCCGAGCTTGAGAAATAACGCGATTATCGGTGAAAGTTTATTTTTCATCGGCAGTATCGCCTTATGTTTTGTGAATTGGCAAGCGACCCTAGTCGTATTTATTATTCCATTTATAACTACTCGAATATCAATGATGCTTGGCAACTGGGCACAACATTCATTTATTGACTCAATGGATCCGGCGAACGAATACAAGAATTCGATTACCGTCATCAATCATAAGTTTAATCAACGTTGTTGGAATGATGGATACCACATCAGTCACCATGTAAAACCAACCCTACATTGGACTGACCACCCTGCTCACTTATTAGACAATAAACAGGTTTATGCGGATAATGGAGCTATCGTTTTTGAAGGGATTGAGTTTGGTGGAATATGGCTTAATCTCATGAAAAAAAATTATCAAAAGCTGGCAAGTCATGTTGTGAACATTAATGGCATGTACAAATCGGAAGAGGAGATCATCGCCATTTTAAAAGCGCGAACAAAAAAAATACCAAAAACAGGATTAACTATGGATAGTATTCGTGAGTTAAATCGTGCGGCCTAGTTAGTATTCAAAATAGCCTCTCCATAAAGTTGCTTTAGCTTAATTATAATAGACCCGATAGAGCGCTGAAATCAATGATTTAAAAACACAGTATTGTAAATGTTTTGATTTTGCTGTACTCAATTAGGAGAATCGTTTACCCTCTTTGGCGTAAGCTCTAAGCAATGGTCTCGATTCAAATTTTACTCCATATTTTGATTTTAAATCATCCATACGAGCGACTACCTTATCAGCGCCCAACTGATCGATGTATCTGAACGGGCCCCCGGTAAATGGTAAAAAGCCTATACCGAACACAGCGCCTAAATTGCCATCTGCGGTATTCGCAATAATTCCTTCTTCTAAGCACATAACTGCTTCATTAAGCATTAACATAATTGCTCTATCCTGCACATCCTCTATTACCATTTGCTTATCTCCATTCCCCTTAAAGTACTTGTATGCTGTTGGGTCAATTCCCGCTTTACGCACACGACCTTTTTTCTCTTGGTAAGTATAGAAGCCTTTTTTATTTTTCTTACCCATTCGTCCATCCTTAAACATCTGGGTAGTTGCAGTGTTTGCCTCAAATCCTTCTCTGCCTTGACTTAACGCTTCTGCGCTACTTTCAGCAACATGAGCTGCCACATCCAAACCGACTTCATCCAATAAGGATATTGGACCTACAGGAAAACCTTTTTTAATTAAAGACTTATCAATGAAATCAAGTGCTACACCTTCATCTGCCATAGTTAAACATTCATTTAAATATGGAGCCAAAATTCTATTGACATAAAACCCAGCACCATCCTTAACCACGATTACCGTCTTTCCTTGCTTGATGCCAAAATCATAACAGGATGCAATAACCGATTCTGAAGTTTTATCTGTTTTAACAATTTCCAGTAATGGCATTTTTGGAACTGGAGAAAAGTAATGCATACCTATTATATTTTCAGGACGCTTTACTTCGCTGCTCATTTCCGTTACGGATAAAGAAGATGTATTGGTTGCGATAATGGTATCTGAAGGACAAATTTCTTCGAGCTCCTTAAAAATACTTTTCTTTACTTTCATATTCTCAACTACGGCCTCAATAACAATGTCAGCATGTTCAAAACCTGTATAATCTAATCGTGTTTGAATCCGATTAATAATTTCCTGTCCCGAGGTTTTAGAAATTGTTCTTCGTTTGATTTTCTTGGCTATGGATTTCCATATTTGCTTTTGTGCATTTTGTAAACTTTCAGCTTGTAAGTCTTTAAGTAGAACATTAATCCCTTTAAAGATACTAACCTCCGTAATTCCAGCACCCATAAAGCCCGCACCTAACATGCCAAGTGTATTAAGTGCTTTGACTGACTCCCCTCCCTTCTTGTAAGGATTCTTTTTGTTGTCGCTCATTCCAAAGAATAAGGATCTTAAGGCTTCGCTTTCAGGTGTCAACATTAATTCTTCAAACAAGACCAACTCTCTTTCATAACCAGCTGCATTTCCATTCTTCAAGCCTGTTTCAACACAGTCAATAATGGCAGGCACAGCAGGGTAATTTCCTTGAGTTTGTTTCGAACTCATTTTTTTAGCTTGCTTAAAAACCAAGCCTCTACCCAAACTTGTATCGTCCAAAAACTTATCCATTAAAGACTTTTTACGGACAGGTTTCTTCCATTTACCGTCAATCATTTTTTGGCAAATCTGAGTGGCTACCGAATGAAGCTTACTTTGATTAGTGACTTCATCAACTAATCCCATTTTCTTAGCTTGGAATGGAAAGATATTTTTTCCTGTCAACATCATATCCAATGCTTTCTGTAATCCTACTCGTTTAGGAAGACGCTGCGTTCCCCCGCCTCCTGGTAACAAACCAAGTTTTACTTCGGGTAAGGCAAACTTTGTTGAAGGATGATCAGAACACACTATGGCATGACAAGCAAGTGACAACTCTGTACCTAATCCATAAGCAGTGCCATGAACCGCAGCAACTATAGGCTTCTTTCCCGCTTCTAATTTTGCTAAACCAGCATGACCTTTCGATTGAATAGGTCTAAAATCACCGATTTTTTCAATATTAAATGCCTTAATATCTGCTCCAGCAATGAAATCTTTCTTTGCCGAGGTAATAATTACTCCTTTGATTTCATCATCGGTTTTTATTTCTTCAAAAACGTCATCTAAGACTCCCATCATTTCGGGAGATACAACATTCATTTTCTCCAATCGGTGATCTAACCAGATTGTGGCGATACCATTTTTCTTTTCGAGTCTTAATACGTCTTTTCTTGTCATTGTTTTATTATTTACGATAGAAAGTACCCAGTTAGAAGTACCTGGAATTTCACCAAACTATCAACTCTTTAAATTATGTATAATTTTAATTCAATAAACTATATTCTCGTGACTTAAACTAATCAATTAGTACCTCTTAATCAACATGGCATGCCCATGAGCACCAGCTGCGCAAGCCGCCAATAAAGCATATTTACCATTTTCCGCATGCAATCTGTTTGCCGCCGTAGTTAACAATCGACTTCCCGTTGCTCCAAATGGGTGACCAATGGATAATGATCCTCCCCATAAATTTAATTTATCAAAATCAACCTTTCCCACTGCTTTATCTCTTCCAAAATTTTCTTTGGCGAATTCATCACTTTCAAGAGCATTTATATTAGCAAGAACCTGCCCGGCAAATGCCTCATGAATTTCTAAAACATCAATATCATCAAGCTCCAAATTGTTCTTCTTCAAGATTTCTGAAATTGCATAGGCTGGTCCCAACAACAATTCATTCGTTAAGTCTTGTCCAGTAAAAACATAATCAACAATTTCTGCTTTAGGCGTTAAACCTAATTCTTTCGCTTTCTCTTCTGTGGCCAATAATGTAACTGCTGCTCCATCGGTTAAAAAAGAAGAATTTGCTGCAGTAAGTGTCCCATATTTCTTATCGAATGCTGGACGAAGTTTACTGACTTTTTCCATTTTAGAATCACCCCGCACGCCATTATCTTTTTGGATTGCTTTAAATTTTGGAGGAAGGGCAAGTTCGCATACTTCTTTCGCTAAATGACCATCATCCCAAGCCTTCGCGGCTAAGTGATGAGAACGAACGGCAAACTCGTCTTGCGCATTTCGCTCAACTCCAAATCGAGCAGCCATCATATCGCAGTCTTGACCCATAACCCTATTCGTAGAAAACTCGGCAACTCGAGGCTTTTCTGGCAAGAAATCCTTGTAAGAAAGCGAAAAGATGAATTTCAAAATATCGGCAAGTCCTCTTAATTTTTGAGCATTGAATAACTTCTTCCGCATTTCTCTTCGAAAGCCAATAGGGGTATCCGAAGTATTCTCAACTCCTCCCGCTATTGCTATATCATATTGACCAGCCAACATTTCAACATAAGCATTCGATATTGCCCTATTTGCAGAAATACAAGCCATCGTAACCGTAGAACAAGGCGTAGTATTTGGAATACCTGCAGTTAAGGCCGATTCACGAGCAACGTTACTCGTTTGTAGGTTGGAGATTACAGTACCCATAATCACTTGCTCAATATCTTTGGGATCAACACCTGTTTTGGTCAGCAGGCCTTTTAACGCATAAGTCCCTAATTCGTAGGACATTAAATCCATATAATCTGTACCCGATTTCAAAAAAGGTGTTCGGCAACCGTCTATTACTACTATTTTCTTGCTCATTTTTATTACTTTTGAAAGTTCAATGCGTGCATTGCAAATGTAAGACAAAAATTTATGACAAAAAAAAAAGATTCACACAGTGCTGATGCCTTTATGCATATTGCTACTCAACTAGTTGTTTATCAAATAAAGACAGCTTGGTTACAAATCCAAAAAATGGGCGATAAAATTGCCTCAAAATATGATGCAAGTCTATCTATGGCTTTTGTCTTAATGGCTATATTTGAGGAATCTGGCACCCCAGTCACCAAAATAGCTCCACGCATTGGAATGGAGCCCAACAGCCTTTCACGACTTCTTAAACGATTAGAAAAAAAGAACTACATCTACAAGCAAAAAGACAAGGCTGATAAACGAATTGTATTGATTCGCTTGACTGAACTAGGAATAGATCGAAGAGAAGTGGCATTGCGCGCCGTTTTTCAGATGGAAAAAACCCTAATCAAAAAACTTACAGATCAGGATTTACAGGGTTTCTTTAAAGTAATGAATGCTGTAAACACACTTGGTTGATTGAACTTTCTTGTGCTTTAATTTTTTCTTGAATAAACATTGAAAAGATCACTTGAAATTTTAAAAAGAAAAAGCTATCTTTGCGTTCCGAAATTTTAAAATTATTTAATAACCATTATGAATCAATACGAAACTACATTTATTGTAACACCAGTTCTCTCTGATGAGGACGTAAAGAAGACTATACAAGAGTATATGGACTTTTTAAAATCCAATGGTGCTGAGATCGTTGAAGAAGCTCACTGGGGATTAAAGCAAATGGCTTACCCAATCAAGAAGAAAACCACAGGTATCTACCATCATGTAGAATACAAAGCGGTTCCTGAAATGATTGAGAAGTTTGAGCTTTCCCTTCGTAGAGACGAAAGCATTATGCGATTCTTATCTGTAAAACTAGATAAGTATTCTTTAAAGTATAATGATGACAAACGCGCTGGCTTAGTTGGTAGAAACAAAAAGAAACAAGAACCTAAAAAAACTGAGGAGGCATAAAAATGGCACAAAACAAAAACATAAGATTCCTTTCAGCTATTAAGATTGGAAAAGAAAAGAAAAAGTACTGCCGATTCTTAAAGAACGGAATCAAGTATATCGACTACAAAGATCCAGAGTTTTTATTGAGCTTTGTAAATGATCAAGGAAAGTTGTTGCCTCGTCGTTTATCAGGTAATTCTTTAAAGTATCAACGTAAAGTTGCACAAGCAGTAAAAAGAGCTAGACACTTAGCTTTATTACCATACTCTACAGATTTATTAAAATAAGCTAAAATCAATTACAATGAACATTATACTAAAAGAGAGAGTTATTGGTTTAGGCGAAAAAGATGCTTTAGTAACAGTTAAAACTGGGTATGGGAGAAATTATTTGATCCCTCAAGGTTTGGCTATGATTGCTAACGCTACCAATAAAAAAATATTAGCGAACAACCTCAAGTTTAAAGACAAACGAGAAGCGTCTATTATCGCTGAATATAAAGAAATTTCAGTTGTCTTGAAAAGTGCTACAGTAAATGTTGGAGCCAAGGTAGGTACAACCGACAAAATTTTTGGTAAAATTACTACTCACCATTTAGCCGAAGCAATTAAGACGCAGTTGGGTGTTGAAGTGGATAGAAGAAAAATTACTATTCAAGGTGATGAAATCAAAATTTTAGGCGAATACACGGCATCTCTAGATTTACACGAGCAAGTGCAAGCAGAAGTCAAATTTGCTGTTGTTGCTGAATAATTAACACCAAGACTAGACATATCAATTTAAAAAGCCCTCCGAATTTTCGGGGGGCTTTTTGTTTTGAGCACTTACTGAGCAGCTCACCATAGTAATTTGCTCAGTGTCGAAATATCTATTCATATCTCAAGGCATCGACAGGATTTAACTTACTAGCCCGGTACGCCGGAAACAATCCAGCCAGTAAACCAATCATCGTACAAAACACAATCCCACCTATTACCCAATATATGGCGAGCGTAAACTTTGAGTCTAAGACAAATACAGCAATCAAATTGCCTAATATCAATCCTAAAATCACCCCCACCAATCCGCCAAAAACACAGATTGTAATTGCCTCTAACAAAAACTGCATAAATATAGTGCGTCTTGTTGCTCCTAATGATTTACTCAAACCTATCTCCCTTGTTCTCTCGTTAACAGATACGAGCATAATATTCATCAAACCAACCCCTGCCCCCAGTAAGGTTAAAAATCCTATAACCGCAGTAGCAATTTCAATAAATGATATTTGTTCCAAGTAAGTGTTGGCTAGTTTATCGCTACGAACAATGTTGAAATTATTTTCATCCAATGCACCTAGTTTTTTCACATTACGCATTATTCCTTCTGCTTCCGCTATTGCTTTTTCCAAGAAATCCGGGTTTGTCGCCTCTATTATTATATTGAAACTGGCCTTACTTAAATCAAAATCTTTTCGTGCATTAGTATATGGAATTAAAGCAAAATTATCGTTCTTACCTGCTGATGCTCCTTTAGACTCAAGCATACCAACGACCATGTATTTTTTACCATCGATTAGAATCTTACTCCCCACTACAGAGTCCGCTGCAGGATACACTTTAGCCGCAGCATCATACCCCAAAATACACACTCCGGAACCATTTAGCATTTCCATTTCGGTAAAATTTCTTCCTGCAGCAATATTTTTACCGGCAATATCTATATACATCAAATCTCCTGCTTCAATACTTACATTTGGATTGGACTCATTGAACTTACTTTTTATGGTAATATTTTTATCTACAGTGGTATTCAAAGACAAACCTGCGGGAAAGGCATATTTCTTCGCAAATGATTCCGCTTCAGCGTAAGTAATTATCTTTAAATCTTTATTGGATGAGCGTCTTCTTGTAACACTGCCCTCCTTTTGAATAGTAAAAGCCCCTGCACCCAATTCAATGAAATTTTCAGTTATGTTTCCCCGGATAGCATCAATACAAGTAAATATAATTATCAATGCCATTATCCCAAAAGAAATAATGAGCAAAGTAAGTATACTTCTCAAGCGGTTCGCCTTCAGTGCAGAAAATGCAAGCTTAATGTATTCACCAAAATTCATACAACGAATTTAAAGCTTTTTAAAAGCTTTCTATATTTTTTTATTTGTCAATTACTTAATGCGTCAATTCTTTAAAATTATCTTAAGCAAGTTGTATCTTTGGATACGAATTACTCAACCTAAAACGAAAGAAAACTATGGCTTTTGACATCGGAATGATCAAAAATGTTTACCAAGAGCTTCCGGCTAAAATTGAAGCAGCTAGAAACGCGCTTCAAAGACCTTTAACGCTTACTGAAAAAATTCTTTATACACACTTGCATAAAGAAACTCAACTTCAAAAATTTGAAAGAGGCAACTCTTACGTAGACTTTGCGCCAGATCGAGTGGCTATGCAAGATGCAACAGCTCAAATGGCCTTGCTGCAATTTATGCAAGCAGGTAAAAAGCAAAGCGCAGTTCCAACAACAGCTCATGCAGATCATTTGATTCAAGCGAAATTAGGCGCTACCAAAGATTTACAGGAATCTATGAACTTAAACAATGAGGTTTTCAACTTCTTAGGTTCAGTTTGCAATAAATATGGTATTGGTTTTTGGAAGCCAGGTGCGGGTATTATTCACCAGGTTGTTTTAGAAAATTATGCATTTCCTGGTGGAATGATGATTGGCACCGATTCCCATACAGTTAATGCTGGTGGATTAGGTATGATTGCTATTGGTGTGGGTGGAGCTGATGCTGTTGACGTAATGGCTGACATGCCATGGGAATTAAAAATGCCTAAGCTCATTGGCGTTAAGTTAACCGGAAAATTGAACGGTTGGACAGCACCAAAAGATGTTATATTGAAAGTGGCTGGTATCCTAACCGTAAAAGGAGGGACTGGCGCTGTAGTTGAATACTTCGGTGAGGGAGCCATTAGCATGTCATGCACTGGAAAAGGAACCATCTGTAACATGGGCGCTGAAATTGGAGCAACTACTTCAACTTTCGGTTACGATGAAAGTATGGAAAGATACTTAAGAGCGACAGACAGAAATGATGTTGCAGATTTAGCTAACGAAGTGAAAGAGCACCTAACCGGCGATGCTGAAGTTTATGCAAATCCTGAGCAATATTTTGATGAAGTAATTGAAATTGACCTAAATACCTTAAAGCCGCATATTAATGGGCCATTTACACCTGACCTTGCGACAGTTGTTGGTGACATGAATGCAAAAGCCACCAAAGAAAATTGGCCATTAGATGTAGAGTGGGGCTTAATTGGCTCATGCACAAACTCCTCATATGAAGATCTTTCAAGAGCCGCTTCTATTGCAAAACAAGCCATAGATAAAGGGCTGACCATAAAAGCTAAGTTTGGCATTAACCCAGGTTCAGAGCAAGTTCGTTATACAGCAAACAGAGATGGCTTGTTGGAAATCTTTGAAGACTTGGATGCTACTATATTTACAAACGCATGTGGCCCATGTATTGGACAATGGGCGAGATATAGCGATCCAAAAAATGCACCTAAAAATAGTATCGTTCATTCATTCAATAGAAACTTCTCCAAGAGAGCAGATGGAAATCCAAATACACATGCTTTTGTGACCTCCCCAGAAATGGTAGCTGCCATTGCAATTTCGGGTCGATTGGATTTCAATCCCTTGACAGATACATTGACAAATGATAAAGGCGATCAGGTCAAACTAGATGAACCAACAGGGCATGAATTGCCTCCAAAAGGATTTGATGTAAAAGATAATGGATACCAAGCTCCTGCTGCGGATGGAAGTGGTGTTGAGGTAGTTGTCCATCCTGAATCTAATAGGCTGCAATTGTTAACCCCCTTTGCACCCTGGGAGGGGACAGACCTTAAAGGAATGAAATTATTAATCAAGGCCTTTGGAAAATGCACAACCGATCATATCTCGATGGCAGGTCCATGGTTGAAATACAGAGGTCACTTGGATAATATCTCAAACAACTGTTTGATTGGAGCCATTAACGCTTTTACAAAAGATACAGACAGTGTTAAAAATCAATTAACAGGAGAATACGGACCAGTTCCAGCAACAGCTCGAGCATATAAAGCAGCTGGTATTGGAACTGTTGTTATTGGAGATGAAAATTACGGCGAGGGTTCTTCTAGAGAACATGCCGCAATGGAACCAAGATTTTTAGGGGTTCGTGCGGTAATTGTAAAATCATTTGCACGTATACATGAGACTAACTTGAAAAAGCAAGGAATGTTAGGTTTGACTTTTGTAAATATAGCAGACTATGATAAAATTCAAGAAGATGATACTATTGATATCATCGGCTTAACAGACTTTACCCCAAATCAAAACTTAAGCCTAGTTCTTAATCATGCTGATGGTTCTACCGACAGTTTTGAAGTTGCACATACCTACAATCAAGCTCAAATAGAGTGGTTCAAAGAAGGAAGTGCCTTAAACTTAATCAAAAAGCAAAATGCATAACACAGAAAATTAAAACAAAATGCCTTATTTTAAAATGAGGCATTTTTATTTTCATAAAAAATGGCGCGATTTTTTATTGTATTTTTATATTAAATTTTACTTAAAAACTCTAAAAAAAAACTGCTCCATGAAAAGTAAATTGATCCACTACCTGCTCATACTCATCTTACTTGTACCTAATTTTATCTTCGCAGGTACTGAAGCGACATGGGATCTTAAATTAGGCCAAACCATCAATTGGCAGAAAGTCACAAGCTATGGCTACTACATCGTGCATGCAGGCACTAATTTATACGGCATAAATCCAGAATCCGGGGCGATCAATTGGCAGCATGAAAATATAGGAGCTTTTGATATATCGAGTTATCAGGAAATTACTGAGACCCCATTCTTTATGTTTAGTTCGACAATCGGAGGGGGTATATTCGGGTTTAATCCTGCTGATGGCAAAGTGCTATTTAGCACAAGTGATTTAGGAATCACAACGATCAAAAAGATCTATCCATTGAAACAAAACAACAGCTTGATGATGATTGTGAACGAAAACAATAGCGCAGTCTCAAGTATGCTCGTTTTAGATTTAGTTAGTGGTAAAAAGAAATGGTCAAATTCAAAAGATTTTGGCAAGCTTACTGGTTATGCGGAGCTCAACAATGAAGAGTTTATTATGAGTTCATTTGCTTTTATATATCGGGTAAACTCTAATACGGGGGAAATCGTATTTAAGAAAAGTGCAATGGGAGAAAAAGGAGGGGTAAACGCTATGCAATTGGGTTTACTTATGGAGGCTATGGGTTCTATGATGATAAAAGATGAAGACATCAATATCAACTTTCATCTAAACCCTTTAAACCAAGATATCCTTGTCCTAGAAGCTGAAACTAGAGACAAAAGTGTAGATGCAGAAGGTACTGAGAAAATCACTTTTTCAGTTAGCTATACGGCATTTAGCACGAAAGACGGAAGTGTCTATTGGAACGAACCTTATTCATTGAATGGAAAGGCTGGAAGTGTCCATTTTTTGAAAGATGCGGTAATTGTAAGTCCCAAAAATTCTGGAAAAGCAAAAGTAAATAAGCTAAACTTGTCAAGTGGACAAGGTTTATGGGGTAAAAAAGGAAATGGAGTTTCATTTAAAGGAGGAATCATCTCTTACCAAGATTTACCTGAAGGTATCTTAATCATAAGCTCATATGAAAAACAAATGGCAGCTGATGCAGATTTGTATGTGAATATTTTAAATCCAGAAACTGGAGAATTAAAGTTTGATAAAAGTATAAAAATTAAAGGTGGACTAGAATTTACTGAAATAACTAAGGCTGGCTTATTGTATAAAACAAACCTTGAGATGAACTTTATCAATATGAGCGATGGGTCTACGGTCCTACCAAAACCTATTCGATCAGCTATGCCTTTTGGAGTAAAAGATAATGATATTAGCTTCTCAATGCCTATGGGCGCTCAAGACAACTTTATCTTCACCTATGCAGACAAAGAGAAAACCTTGTTTAAGATAGATAAAGAAAATGGTGCTGTACAAAAAGTTTATGAAAATATAAAACTTGAAGGAAAAGAGATACCTACCGCCATCGATTTGTTTGATGACGGGATTGTGCTATCATCTGAACAGAATATTTTAAAAGTTAGCTATGGAGGAAAGTTAATTTACCAATCTTATTATCCTGCTCCAAGTGCAAGTGGATTTAAAAAAGTATTGCTTTTAGCGCAAGCAGCCAGAGCCTCTTACATTGGCGCAACATATAAATTGACCGCAGCAGTTTATACTGCAGGATCAACCCAAACCGACGACAAAGTAGAACAAGCAATATATGGCGGATTAGGGCAAGCGTTTAACGAAGGGGGAAGTGCTGCTATGTCTTATGCAAAAGATGCCATGGAACAAGTAAACGCGAGATTTAAGTCCACCGCTCAATCCCGTGATTACATCTTTATGATGACCGAAGAAACTAAAAAAGAATATGCTTTAATACAAGTTGACAAAGCGGATGGTTCTGTTAAGCAAAAAATTGTCATAGGAAGAGATAAAGACCCTAACTATGCCGTTGATGATATTTCAAATAAACTTTTTTATGCAAGCGACCCTCAAACCATCACATGCTACTCTTTTGATTAATGTGTCAATTGATAAATACTCAAGCTTGTATGTAATGCACTCAATAACAATATAGAACTACATATTAGGGCTTGAAAACAATACTAACCCATGTATATTCACATTGTTAGTTTACTGTATCCCAACTTATTCTAGCTCTAAGCCTCCACCAACGTATCCATGGTGGGGGCTTTTTGATTGGATGAAGACCAAAATTTATGTAATTTTGTAAGCTTTAGATCCAAACCACACCAACTTGATATTTACACGCGAAAGTCAACTTTTACAGTTAAAAGAAGCATCTATCATTCTATTGGACAAGCCAATAAATTGGACTTCTTTTGATGCAGTAAAAAAACTCAAGTACGCTATAAGTAAACAAATAGGCGTGAAAGCGCGTAAATTTAAAATCGGGCATGCTGGAACATTAGACCCTCTTGCCACTGGACTGCTTATACTTTGTACCGGAAAGGCTACTAAATCAATACAAGGGATTCAAGATGCACCCAAATCCTATGAAGGAACATTCGAGCTTGGAGCCACGACACCTTCATATGACCTTGAAACTGAAGTAGATCAAAAATTTAGTTTAGAAGGACTAACTGAAACGGATTGTCAAGAGGCTACTAAAAGCTTTCTTGGCGAAATTGATCAAACTCCACCTATCTTTTCCGCGATTTGGGTCGATGGTGTAAGAGCTTATAAACTCGCAAGGAAAGGCGAAGACGTTAAACTAAAAAGTAGAAAAGTATCCATACATACATTTGATGTGGATGCCCAACAATTACCCACTATAAAGTTTAAGGTTAATTGCTCGAAAGGCACTTACATACGTTCCTTAGCCAATGATTTTGGAGCACACCTAAACAATGGAGCTTATCTGAGTAGTTTGAGGCGGACTGCAATTGGAGATCACAAAATATCAGATTCATGGAATATTGAGGATTTAATTGAATTTATAAATACCTTTGAGCGAAATGAGAGTCTTTAAGAACCTAGAAGAATTACCTAAATTCAAAAACACAGTGATCACTATAGGCACTTTTGATGGAGTCCACAAAGGCCATCAAAAAATACTCAAAAGAATTATCGATATAGCCAAATCGAGAAATGGGGAAAGTATTTTAATCACCTTTTATCCGCATCCAAGATTCGTTCTCCAACCAGGAAATAAAGACCTAAAGTTATTAAATACACTGGATGAAAAAATTAGATTGTTAGAAAATTTTGGCTTAGACAATTTAGTAGTTGCTCCTTTTAGCAAAGGCTTTAGTCAAATGCCGGCACTTGCGTACATAAAAGATTTTCTCGTTGAGAATTTTCACCCCAATACTATCGTGATTGGCTATGACCATCATTTCGGTATTAATAGAAGTGGGGATATTGCCCTCTTAAAAGAATATCAAAAGATTTTTCAATTTCAAGTTGAACAGATATCTAAAGAGACTATCGAAGATATTGCAATTAGTAGTACAAAAATTCGTAAAGCCTTGTTAGCGGGTGATATTGAAACTGGTGCACAATTGTTGGGACATCCTTATCAGCTTTCAGGATATGTAATAAAAGGAGAACAAATAGGAAGAACCATAGGATTTCCTACAGCAAACATTCAATTAACTGTTAATTACAAGCTTATTCCAAAAACGGGTGTGTTTGCCGTATTGATCAATGTTCAAGGTAAAGCGTATAAAGGAATGTTAAACATTGGTTTTCGACCAACTGTAGAAGGGAATAGCAAAACAATTGAGGTTAATATATTCGATTTCAATAAAGATATATACGGAGAAGAAATTAGTATAACCCTTGTGAAAAGATTAAGAGATGAGAAGAAATTTAAAAATCTCGAAGCGTTAAAAAAGCAAATTACTTCTGATAAAAAAGAGGCCCTTACCTGCTTTGAATAGCCTCCCTATTCATAAATGCCGTGCAAAAAAAAGCAAGATCGTTAAGTACCTCACAAACTAAAAATTGTATAGGTCATTTCAGTAAGCAATTCTGATGCATTTAAGCTTTTATTCCCCAATCCCTTGGATTTTAAATCATAATCACCTAGGATTTTCAAGGTTTCCTCTAGTTGTGTTAAAGTATATTTGTTTGCATAGCGTTTATAATCCTTTACAAAATAAGGATTGGTTTTTAACATGACAGCTAAATCGCGATCATTAGTCCCTGTGGCATACTTACATAAAAATATCTTTTGATATAAAGCATGAATAGTACCTAGCGCTAATGGCAATACCAAGCCTTTCGGATTTGCTTCAAAATAATGTAAAATTCGATATGTTTTCTCTAAATTTTTATCTCCTAAAGCCGCTGTAAACTCGAATATGTTGTAATCCTTAGAAGCTCCAATATTTTTTTCAATATCCTCCTCACTTATATCAGCCTTCTCTCCAAGTATCATTTGAAGTTTATCAAGCTCATTAACTATTTTACTAATATCCGCACCCAGGAATTCATTCAACATTTCTATTCCTTTGGCCGAAATACTCAATTGCTTTTCGCTCGCGTAATTTGAAATCCACTTACTCACCTCATAATCACGAATAGCCTTAGACTCCATTGCTGCAGATGTCTTACTTGCAATCAGATTTTTAAATATTGTCTTACGCTTGTCTGGATTGGTATGTTTATAGGCTAGAACAAGAATCGTAGAAGGCGTAGGATTTTTGAAATATTCCTCAAAGTCCCCAAAAGCCGAAAGCTGCTGAGCTTCTTTGACAATTATCAATTGATGGTTAGCCATCATCGGCAGACGAAGTGCACTCTCTACAACTTGCAGAGCGCTAACTTCCTTGCCATATAATATTTGAAAATTAAAGGCCTTTTCAGTTTCATTTAAAACATGCGCTTCAATATAATCAACGACTTCATCGATATAATATGACTCATCACCAAATAAAAAATAAATAGGGTGATAAATCTTCTTTTTTAGGTCACTAATGACCTGTACAAAATCCTGCTTCAAAATCTCAAATGCTTAATTGTTAAGCCATCATTTATCAACTGTCTCAATGAATCAATACCCATTTTCAAGTGGAGATCAACATAGTTTGTAGTGATATTTTCATCACTTTTGGAGGTCTTAACACCATCTGGCACCATGGGTTGATCAGAAACTAATAAAATTGCTCCAGCTGGAATTTTATTAGCAAAAGCAGTTGTGAATATAGTAGCTGTTTCCATATCTATAGCCATAGCTCTTACTCGCTTTAAATATTTTTTAAACTTCTCATCAAACTCCCAAACTCTTCTGTTAGTTGTGTAAACGGTCCCTGTCCAGTAATCCATACCAAAATCACGTATAGTTGTAGATATAGCTTTTTGTAAGGCGAATGCGGGCAGTGAAGGCACCTCTGGCGGGAAATAATCATTGCTTGTCCCCTCGCCTCTTATTGCCGCTATGGGTAGAACAAAATCACCTAATTTATTTTTCTTCTTCAAGCCTCCGCACTTGCCCAAGAATAGAACACCTTTAGGTTTTATTGCAGACAAACAATCCATAACAGTGGCAGCATTAGGGCTACCCATTCCAAAATTAATAATGGTTATCCCTTCCGCTGTAGCCGTTTGCATAGGCTTATCTTTTCCTATTACATCCACATTGTGCCATTCAGCAAATTTATCAACGTAGTTAGAGAAATTAGTTAGCAATATATACTGACCAAAATCAGCTATAGCAACACCAGTATAACGCGGCAACCAATTTTCAACTATTTCTTGTTTTGTCTTCATAATCCCTTAATTTAGCAAAAGCTATGAATCTTTCTTTTCGTAAATATAATTTCAATATCCACAAGCAGGATGATAAGCTATTCATATTTGACGAAGTTAGGAAGAAAAATGTTATTATAACCCCTGAAGAATGGGTAAGACAGAATTTACTCCACTATTTTTATGAAGATTTAGCTTACCCTAGGAGCAAAATTGCGATAGAAAAGGAATTTATTCTTAATGGCCGAAAAAAACGATTCGACATGCTTGTTTTTGATAGAGACATGAACCCCTTCTTACTTCTTGAGTGTAAATCACAAGCGGAATCTCTCAATGAAAATGTACTCAGGCAATGTTTAAATTACAACATGAACTTCAAGGTGCCTTATCTCTGCATAAGCAACGGAGGCTTCACCTTTTTATGGTCATTAAAAAATGGGAAAGCTGAAGTTCTTGATACCTTCCCCCTGTATCCCAAAAAAGATTAAACATTTCCGCGCGACACAACAACAAAACTATTAAGTCTTCTTAGTGGGAAATTTGCAACTGCTAATCATAGCTTTTCATATTTGGCATAAAAATGAATATCTATTTAGAAGAATTCAGTTTAAAAGCCATTATGTGGCTTATTGACATATCTCATTTGAAAGAGAAGCTTGTAGCGAAATAAAAAAGGGGAGCAATTAATTGCTCCCCTTTTTTTAAGATATTTAGGCCAGTCTTAGTTAGCCATTTCTTCTGCAGCTTCTTCTACAGCTTCAACAGCAGCTTCAGTAGCTTCAGTAGCTTCTTCCATTGCATCTTCAACCATAGCTTCAGCTTCTTCTGCAGCTTCTTCTACAGCTTCACCAGCATCTTCTACAGCTTCCATTGCATCTTCAACAACTTCTACTGAATCCTCAACAACTGTGTCAGTTGCTTCGTCTGCTTGCTGGCATGAAAATGTTAATAATCCGGCAGCAACTAATAAAAAAGATAATTTTTTCATTTTAATTTGTTTTAGTGTTTTTATAAATAATTACCCTAAAGATAAAAATTTATTACTTCTATAAAAATTTATTTCTCTCTGAAGAAGATATTAATTGGAACTCCTGTAAAATTGTACTTATTTCGGATTTGATTTTCTAAGAAGTTTTTGTAAGCATCTCTAATATATTTAGGATTACTGCAGAAAAAAGCAAACGAAGGCGTGGTCGCGGGAAGTTGCGTAACAAACTTAATATTTATACTCTTTCCTTTTACCACAGGCGGCTGATTGCGTTCAATGACCTTCAACAAATAATCATTTAATTTGGAGGTAGGGATTTTACGTTTCTTGTTTTCATATACGTCCAAAGTATAATCCAATACCTTCAACACTCGCTGCTTCTCTGTTACTGAAATAAAAACTATCGGCACATCTCGGAAAGGAGCAATTCGATTTCGAATCATTTCTTCATATTCCTTTACCGTATTAGCTGTTTTATCAGGAACTAAATCCCACTTATTTACCGCAATCACAATCCCTCTCTTCTTTCTAGCAGCCAATGCAAAGATGCTTATATCCTGAGCTGTTACTCCTTTTGAAGCATCAATCATTAAGACGCAAACATCAGACTCATCCAAGGCTTTAATTGCCCGAATCACTGAATAAAACTCCAGGTTTTCATGAACCTTAGATTTTTTTCTAATACCGGCAGTATCTATTAAAAGAATATCCTTATTAAATTTCGTAAATCGTGTATGAATAGAGTCACGTGTTGTTCCTGCAATTTCCGTTACTACATTTCTTTCCTCCCCGACAAACACATTAACGATAGAAGACTTACCAGCATTAGGCTGACCGATAATTGCAATTTTTGGCACATCATCATCCTCATAGTCCTCATCTATTTTTTCCATATCCTGAATGATAGCGTCCATTAAGTCGCCCGTTCCACTACCATTGATTGATGACAAAGCAAATAATTGCTCAACACCTAATGAATAAAACTCATTACTATCCAACAAACGTTGATGATTGTCAACTTTATTTACAACTAGAAGTACTGGTTTATCCCATTTTCTTAACATCGCTGCAATTTCATCATCCAGATACGTAATACCCGTAGTTACATCCACCACAAAAAGAAGCACACTTGCCTCTTGCATCGCAATTTTAACTTGATCCCGAATTGCCGATTCAAAAACATCATCCGAATTAGGGACAAATCCACCGGTATCGATTAAATTGAATCGAATTCCACCCCACTCCGACTCTCCGTATACTCTATCACGAGTAACGCCGCTTTGATCATCAACTATTGATTTTCGTTGTCCTGTAATTCGATTAAAAAGTGTTGACTTGCCTACATTAGGTCTTCCAACTATTGCTACTGTATCCATAATTCGGAGCAAAGATAAGCTAAAAAGAATGACATAGTGCCTCTTTTGCTTACTATGCTGATGCTATAAATTAAACAACTCCTGAACGCTTCTAACCGGAAGATCCAAGCAGATGTCGTCAACCCGATATCTAACCAAGCGTAATGTTGGGAAACCCATCGCATAGGTCATTTTTCGAACTTGCCGAAATTTACCTTCTCGTAAGGTTATTGATATCCATGAACTTGGTCCATGGTCCTCATTATGAATTCTTCGATTCTCTAATGGTAAATGGTTTGGATAATTAATCTTCATTACTTTACACGGTAAGGTTAGATACTTCATTCCATTTACACCAATTTCAATGCCACCAGCTAGCTGCGTAATAGCATCCTCTGTAATTTCACCTTGCACTTGGACGTAATACTCTTTTTCTACTTTCTTGCTTCTTATGGCTTCACTTACCTTCCCATTTGTAGTAAGAAGCAACAAACCTTCAGAATTTTCATCCAAGCGACCTATTGCCATAGTCCCTTGGGGGTAATCATAATACTCGCCTAACAAATGCTTACTGGCCTTTCTTTTCCCTTCGTAAATAAATTGACTTAGGCAGTTATATGGTTTATGAAATTTAAAATGCCGATGATTCATGCGCGTAAAACTAAAGCTATTTACTCATTTACCTATCTTTGGATTTATGCAAACAGCTACAATAACGGAAATTAAGAAAGCCTTAAACCAATCAACCCAATCAGAATTGGTAAATATGTGTATCCATTTATCCAAATTTAAGAAAGAAACTAAAGAACTTATCACCTACCTCTTGTTTGAAGCGAGTGATGAGCATAGCTATATTAGAGGCGTTAAAAAAGAAATAGATGAGCTATTCGAGGATTTGAATACCTCTAATTTCTATTATATAAAAAAGGGAGTACGCAAAACATTAAGAAGAACAAAAATATATATTCGTTACTCCAAAAAAAGAGAAACTGAGTTAGAACTAATCTTGCATTTCTGTTTAAAATTGGCGCAGTTAAAACCATCTATTGAGCGAAATAATATTCTTTTTAATATTTTTGATAGAGAGTTAATCCGTATGGAAAAATTAGTACTCAAACTTCACGAAGATTTACAATATGACTACCGCAATGAGATTAAACACCTAAGAAGTTTAATTATTTAACTTCTTATTGCATCCACCGGCTTCATATTAGCCGCCATTATTGCAGGGATTATTCCTGACAGCAATCCTACGCTAATAGAGATAAATAATCCCAGGCTTAAGTTGAAAAACGAAATTTGAAAACTAAGATCACTGTCTTGCATGGCAAAATTGATCAAACTGAATAGTGCGAATACCATAAGGAGACCAAAAAGACCACCAATCAAACATAAGATGATTGCTTCAATTATAAACTCAAGTAAAATATAATACTTCTTTGCTCCTAGCGCCTTTTTAATCCCTATTATATTAGTTCGCTCCCTTACTGATACAAACATTATATTGGCCACTCCAAAAGCACCAACAATTAAGGAGAAAATTCCAATAACAAATCCGGCTATATAAATAAAATTAAACACTTTATCGAACACACCCGTTATCAAACTAATTTTATTTAAGGAAAAATTATCATCTTGCTTCGGATTTAATTTTCTCGCTATGCGCATCCTTCCAACAAGCTCTGCTTCTAATTCGGAGAGCTCAATGCCCTCTTTTGCTTTAACCAAAATAGAAGGACCAGATTCAAATGGCGGATTCATGTTACTAGCAGCAAAATTATCGGTAACATACAAAGTATTGTCTAATCCGAAATTAGCATTTATTCCAAGAACATCCTGCCCTTCCTTCGCCATTACTCCAATCACCTTGAGATCGATTCCGGTAAATCGCAAAGTTTTTCCAACGGCCTTTTGCGGATCTCCGAAAAAATATTCTGCTAAATCATATCCGAGCAATGTGCCATTTTGTAAACTATTAAACTCAAGTTCACTAAAATATCTACCACTTGCAAAATCCATATCCCTAACCTGGTTATAATCTTGCGTGATGCCAAAAATAGAAATTTTTTCAAGCTGATCGCTTTGATACTGAACAGTTCCAGATTGAACCCATCGCCATAATGCCATCGCTTCAGCAGTTTTCACTTTTCCATTAATCGCATAATAGTCTTTCCGGGACACCTCCGGTCTTTGAACAAACTTCCACCAGGGGTAATCCTCTACCATCAGCCATGGCCATTTGTTAACATAAATAATATTATTACCTAGAGAGTCGACGCTTTGTCTTAAATTTTTCTCTAAAGAATCTACAGCAGAAAAAACTGAAATCAAGCATAAAATGGCAATAGAAATCCCTAACAAGGATAGAAATGCTCTAAACTTATTACTCATCAATTCCTTGATTGATAACAGTATACTTTCTAGTGAAATCTTGAGCCAAATCATCTTAATGTTTCATGATTTTTTCAGTAAAAATTAACTCTTTATTCGAATTTGAGACCTGCAAAGTATATGCGCCTTGACTCAATTGATCAAGCATGAATAAGAATTCATGCGCTCCTTTTTTAAGCTGTTCCTCTAGTAACTTATCGATTAATTTGCCTTGTATATCAAACAATTCAAAGACCAAATATTCATCAGATTGAATTTCAAACTGGAAGTAAAACTGATTGACCACAGGATTTGGATATAGCAGTGAGGGCAAACTCGAAATCTGACGAATCTCTGTACTCAGGCTATCTGGTGAAATTAACTTAGCGATAAATGTTTTGTGCTGATCTTTTGAAAACGCTAGGTTATTTCTAGACCCCATAAAACCATTAATCCATACGGTACCTGGCTCATTATACTTTTTTTGACTGCCAGAATAATCACCCCATCGCTCAAAACTACCCGGCAACAAATTCACCTTACTATCCCCACTAACTATATGAAGTCTTTCCGAATACCCCTCTGCTTCACTAAAAAAAATGGCAGAAACACCTGGAAAACTATCAATCGATATGTGATTGAAACTAATGATTAGCTGTTCATCAAAATAGGATTGCCCTGTAAAAGACAAATTAGGATAACCATACTCCAAATCATCATCTTCAAATATCTCTAATTCAACTCCCCAATTGCTTTCGGAAGTATTAAGTTTACCATGATATACACTTGCTTTATTACTTGTTAAACGCACTGTATTCCCAACAAAATGAATAACCCCATTTTCGATAATACCACTTAAAGGCCTTGCATCATTAGTCTGTAAAAATGTACTAGACGTTTGCTGTGCATCCGGAGGCATGCCGTATTCTTGGCTCGCCAAAACCGATTGAACGGTAAAGCTAGGATCTTCATTTTGTTCTATCGATTCAGTAATTTTCACAATAAAAAAAGTATCATTTGCCATATCAAAATTACGATTGGAAATAAAATACATTTCATGATTCTTAATATCAAATCCACCTTTTACTGGTAACAAATTTCGTATTGGTAAGCCTTGAAAATTGACATCACCATGGACCACTGTATTTATTACTGAACCAACGTAGCCATCGGATTTCTTAACCTGCCAAATTACCGATTGCATAAAGCCTGTTTGCCACGAAACTGAATCACTGTTAATGTGATTTACAGTCACAAAAAAATCCTGCTCAGTAATCGCTATCATGGGGAAATCAGACCATGCATTGTTATTAAATGGATTACCTGGCAGACTATATACATGCCATCCTTGACTAGGATCATTAGTTTGGGAGAAACACAACACAATATCCGTTGATGTTGAACTATTCCCATTAAGGAAAACCATTATAAACTTATCTTCGGTAGGGTCATATATCACCTTAGGATCATAAGAATTAGCAAGTAAACCCAAGCTATCCGCAAATTCATCTAGGCCAACATCCAATAAAACCACTCCACTCTCATCATATACATACATGTCAGAATTAGATACGGAAACGATAATCCCTTCATTAGAAATCGCTATATCATTATCATTAGGAATCCCACCAAACAAATTACCTTCAAAACCAAGACTATAAATCGCCTGTTGATTATTGATTTTTTTACTTGTTTTAATCGTTTTAACACCTGTAGAAGACTCGTCGCTATAACGCAACTGCTTTAACTGATGAATATAATTGCGATAGGTATCACTTCCAGGATATGGAGCTTCTCTAGAAAAAATATTTGCATGCCAACTTGGAGTTAAATCCTCAAACGTATAAGTACCTCTCTTTTGAACCTCAAAACGCTCTAATGTCTGAGCTTGGGTATAATTATTAAAAGTAAGAAGTAAGAACAGACTTGAAACATATTTGAACACTTTCATAATTTATAGGAGATTTGTACCCTAAATTTACTAGTCTTTTATGATATTTACCTTATGAGAATTAAAGAAGTGCCATTTAATAGTAAAGAATATTACAAATTATGTAAACTTCGGGAAGAAGAACTACGAATTCCACTAGGACTCCGATTAACAGAAGAAGATGTTCGCAATGAAAACAAGCATCATCATTTTGGTGCATTTGAGGAAGAAGAAGCCGTGGCATGCCTAATTCTTGTTCCCATTCAAAACAATCGATTAAAAATGCGCCAAGTTTGCACCTTATCTAGTCAGCAAGGTAAAGGGATAGGAGCGAAAATGCTCACTTTTTCTGAAAATTGGGCAAAAACAAATAACTATAATTTCATGCAATGCAATGCAAGAGAAAACGCAGCGCCGTTTTACTTGAAGTTTGGATATGAGATAAAGGGAGATTTATTTGAAGAAATTGGGATTCCGCATTACCTAATGGAAAAAAAAATATCCTATTAAATTTGAAATGATCGGCAGTAAAATCAATGCCCATTTCAAGTCTTAAGCCACTCACTAGACAGTTTTACCTGACTGAGAAGGAAAGACTAAAAAAAACCCGAAGACAAGTAAACTTGAGATCGGGTTGTAAATTATTTTGAAGGAATAGAAGAACTACTTAACAGAGTCAACGATTGCTTTGAAAGCAGCAGGTTCGTTCATTGCCAAGTCTGCTAAAGCCTTTCTGTTTAGCAAAATACCTTTTTTGTGCACACCATTCATAAATTGAGAATAACTCATATCGTGTTCACGAACTGCAGCATTGATTCTAGCAATCCACAAAGATCTAAATTCTCTTTTCTTTAACCTTCTGTGCTCATAAGCATAGCTGAGTCCTTTTTCAACGGCATTCTTAGCAACTGTCCAAACATTTTTTCTTCTTCCAAAATATCCTTTGGCAAGTTTTAGTGTGGCTTTTCTTTTCGCTCTCGCGGCGGGTCTGTTCGTAGCTCTAGGCATTTCTTTATTCTTTTATTCTTTCAACAATATTACTTGCAAAGCATTCTTTTCACTCTGGGTAGATCACCTTTAGAGACACTTGCATCTTGTGTTAATCCTTTCTTACGATCTTTATCTTTTTTAGTTAAGATATGACTGTGAAAAGCTTTTCTTCTCATAATTTTACCAGAACCCGTTACTTTGAAACGTTTTTTAGCACTGGAATTTGTTTTCATCTTCGGCATAATCCAAAATTTTTGGAGTGCAAATGTACACTTAATATTTTAAGTTTACAATAGTTTGCAGTTAAAATAATAATAAAATAGGTGACTAAACTTGTCACAATTTTCTTTACCAGAAAAAGACTATTTAGACTTCTTTTTAGGTGATAAAACCATAATCATTCGTTTACCCTCTAATTTGGGCAGTTGTTCTGGTGAGCCCCACTCTTCAAGCCGTTTGGCAAGATTCAATAAAAGCAACTCTCCCCGATCTTTAAAGACAATAGATCTTCCTTTGAAATGAACGTAAGCTTTGACCTTTGAACCCTCTTCCAAAAACTTCTCTCCATGTTTAGCTTTAAATTCAAAATCGTGATCATCCGTATTCGGTCCAAAACGCAATTCTTTAATAACTGTTTTTTTTGTCTTTGCTTTAATCTCTTTTTCCTTTTTTTTCTTTTCGTAAAGGAATTTTTTGTAATCTAAGATTTTACATACCGGTGGGTCAGCATTGGGTGAAATTTCAACTAGGTCTAATTCTAGTTCATCCGATAGTTTCAACGCCTGTTCTAAAGTGTATACTTCTGGCTCAACATTTTCACCAACCAATCTCACTTTTGGAGAACGGATACGGTCATTAATTTTGTGCTGAGCTTCTTGTTTAACTCTGGGTCTAAAATTTGGTCTTCTCAAGTACTTGTTTTTAATTTATAATAACGGATTTCTCCTAATCACACGCAATTTATTGCTTTTAGTTTAGATTACTAAACTTTAATTGACTTCTTTGTAATGAACGCTCTTTTATTCACTATCTGCTTCTTCTAAAATCATACCAGCAAAGTCACCGATAGTCTTACTTCCTAAGTCGCCGACAGCTTGTTTTCTAATCGATACTTCCTTGGAGATCATTTCTTTCTCTCCAATAATCAACATATAAGGTATTTTCATCACCTCAGCATCTCTAATCTTCTTACCAATCTTTTCATAGCGCTCATCTAATCTTGCCCGAACTCCTTTTTGCTTTAATTGAGCTACAACCTCAGCCGAGTAATCGTTAAATTTCTCAGAAATAGGCAAAACTACTACTTGCTCTGGAGCTAACCACAAAGGGAATTTACCTGCAGTATGCTCAATCAGGACTCCAATAAAACGTTCAAGTGAACCAAATGGAGCTCGATGAATCATAATCGGCCGATGTTTTTCATTATCCGCACCGATATATTCCAAATCAAATCGCTCGGGTAAGTTATAATCAACTTGAATAGTCCCTAACTGCCAGCTTCGACCTAATGCATCTTTAATCATGAAATCCAATTTAGGTCCATAAAAAGCAGCTTCTCCTAACACTGTAACCGTAGTCATTCCTACTTCTTGAGTTGCTTCAATTATTGCTTGTTCAGCTTTATTCCAGTTTTCCTTACTCCCTATATATTTATCTGGATTATTAGGATCTCTCAAGGAGATTTGAGCCGTATAATTCGTGAAACTCAATTTATTCAACATAGTGGTAGTTAAATCCAATACATTCAAAAACTCTTCTTTAAGTTGGTCTGCAGTACAAAAAATATGCGCATCATCCTGCGTAAATCCCCGCACTCTTGTAAGTCCATGCAATTCTCCGCTTTGTTCATAACGATAAACTGTTCCAAACTCAGCTACTCGATAAGGCAAATCTCGGTATGATTTGGGCATATGTGCATATATCTCACAGTGATGCGGACAATTCATTGGTTTTAATAAAAACTCTTCATCCTCACGGGGAGTTTGAATAGGCTGAAAACTATCCTCCCCATATTTTTCGTAATGACCACTGGTCACATATAAATCTTTCTTACCAATATGAGGAGTTACCACTGGTTGATATCCTCTTTTCACCTGTTCATTCTTTAAATAATTGGATAAGCGCTCGCGTAAATCTGCTCCTTTAGGAAGCCATATAGGCAATCCCGCACCAACTCGTTCTGAAAACATAAACAACTCCAGCTCAGCACCCAACTTTCTATGATCTCGTTTTTTTGCTTCTTCCAACATATGAAGATGCGCTTGCAACAATTCTTGATTTGGGAAGCTCACTCCGTAAATACGGGTCATTTGTTTCCTTTTCTCATCACCTCTCCAATAAGCACCTGCAATATTCAATAATTTTATAGCCTTTATTTGACCAGTTCCAGGAATGTGTGGTCCTTTGCATAAATCTGTAAAATTACCCTGTGTATAAAAAGTAATATCTCCATCCTCAAGATCCTTTAGCAGTTCTAACTTATACTCATCTCCTTTTTCTTCAAAATAAGTGATAGCGTCAGCCTTTGAAATCTCCTTGCGTTCGTATTTATTCCCAAATTTGACCAATTTACGCATGGTATTTTCAATCTTAGTCAAATCCTCCTGACCGACATTTCTGTCATCACCCAGATCAATATCATAGTAAAACCCACTATCAATTGCAGGGCCGATGCCCAACTTGACACCGGGATAAACTTGCTCCAGTGCTTCCGCCAATAAGTGAGCTGAAGAATGCCAAAAAGTTTTTCTTCCATCCTCGTCGTCAAAGCTGAGCAATTCCAAAGTAGCATCCTCTTCAATTGGACGCAACAAGTCACGCACTTCGCCGTTTACTTTTGCCGCCATCACTTTTTTAGCTAGACCTTTGCTTATACCTTTTGCGATACTTATTGCTGAAGTGCCGCTTTCATATTCTCTAACTGAGCCGTCTGGAAATGTAATATTCATTAATTCTGTTATTTACTGCAAATTTCACAAGAATCAACGAGAATATAAAGGGAAAGGATGGTTTTCTTTTGAGTGTATGGAATGCTTGAAGCGAGTCAAGACTTCTTACCAGTTCTAAATGGGGTAATTATCTAATAAAAAACAGCAGGTATCTGAGATTCTATTCCTAAACTAAGGAAGTAAGCGAAACTTGCACTAAATTGAAAGAGGCGACTGCTTTTTTAGCTTATTTATCCACAGATCTTGTATAAAAAAATGAAATTGAATTAAATAAAGTTTGGCAGATAAACCATCTTTGTAGCTTATCTTAAGATTTGATTAAAATGAACCAAGAAACATCCTTCCCAAAAGAAAAAATAAAGGTCCTATTACTAGAAAGTATAAGTCCATCTGCCTTAAACTCATTTGAGCATGCAGGCTATTTTGATGTTCAAATTCTCAATGGAGCACTTAGTGAAGAAGAGCTAATTAAGGCATTGAAAGGAGTAAGGATTTTGGGTATTCGAAGTAAAACTCAAATAACTAAAAAAGTAATACAATCTGCTGATAAATTGATGAGCGTCGGTTGTTTCTGCATTGGTACGAACCAAGTAGATTTAGAAGCAGCAAAGGAAAAGGGTATCGCCGTATTTAACGCGCCATTTAGTAATACACGTTCAGTAGCGGAACTCGTCATCGCTAGCTCAATAATGCTTATACGACGTATACCAGAAAAAAACCAAGCAGCCCACGAAGGTGTTTGGCTAAAAGAGAGTAAAAATAGTCACGAGGTCAGGGGTAAGAAATTAGGAATTATTGGTTACGGGCATATTGGATCACAAGTTTCCGTTTTAGCAGAATCTCTTGGATTGGTAGTTTACTACTTCGATGTGGAAAGTAAGCTCCCATTGGGAAATGCGAATATAGCGGAAAGCTTAATGGATATTATTGATATATGCGACATCATCACTTTGCATGTCCCTGCAATACCCTCAACGGTTAATTTATTTGACAAAAAGGTGATCAGTTGTTTTAGACCAGGACAGTACCTTATCAATATGAGCAGAGGTAATGTAGTTGATATTGAAGCTTTGACAGATTCCTTAAAAAATGGCATAATAGCCGGTGCGGCAATAGATGTATTTCCAGTAGAACCAAAAAAAGCTGGAGATACCTTTGAATCTCCATTGCAAAATGTACCCAATGTGATCTTAACACCCCACATTGGAGGAAGCACAGAGGAAGCACAGTGGAACATTGGGTTAGATGTATCCACCAAAATGGTAAAGTATTTGGAAACAGGGACAACCTTGGGCTCACATTCACTCCCTGAGCTTAGCCTACCTAAAGTAGAAAACACTCATCGCGTGCTCCATATTCATGTGAATGTACCGGGAGTTCTAAGTGAAATCAATAAACGAATGTCCGATTTGAAGATCAATATTTTGGGGCAATACTTGAGCACGAATGAAAAAGTAGGCTATGTAGTGCTAGATGTTAGTACCCAAGCTGGCGATGAAACTCTACAACTTCTGAAAGCGGTTCCACATACTATAAGCGCAAGAATTCTTTATTAAATCGCAATAACTTACTTTCAATTGAACCTTATAGAGACGCAGAAGTTTTTCTGAGTAATTCAATACCAATTTTGTGCATATTGACAGTAAAAATATGCAGTTAGAAATTTTATTTTCTATAAGCATTCAATGTGCATATAAAAAAAGGAACTTCCGATTCGCCTCAAACTTCCTGATATAAGTTAATCCTTATTAGAAACTTTATCGTATTCTTCATACAGATCAGACTTACCTAAAACCGCTTCGTGAATATTCATAATATGATCGCCAATTCGCTCTGAACGGTTGACAAAATCAATAAATAACACACCTATTTTTGGAGCATAAATACCTTTTTCTAATCTTTCAAAATGACCTGTAAAAATATTCTTTCGCGTCTGGTTAATTGCTTTTTCTGCCTGGATAATTTGACTTAGCTCCACGTTAGGTTTTTCATGATCTAAATTTTGACGCATCAACTTTAAAGCATTCATTGCCAAATTCATAATATCCTCTAACTCTGATTTTGCGTTTTCAGGTAAGCTTTCAGGCTCCCGCTTTAAACGCTCAAAATTCTTTGTCATTTCATAATAGATATCTCCAATTCGCTCTAAATCATTGGAGATACTTAACATGCTTCGAATCTCTTTACTCGTATCCAAATTAATATCAAACTCCGCAACTTTTGCTAAGTATTGAGTAATCTCTAGATCTAGTTTATCCGTAACATCTTCATATTTCCTCACTTTGTCAATTAACTTCTGAGGGTTCTTTTGCTTTTCAAAGAATAAGGCATGAACATTGTATCCCATTTTCTCGGTTACCTTAGCAAATATATCTAGCTCTTTCCGAACAGACATTATAGATAAAGCTGGTGTATTTAGTATGCCACTATTAATAAATTTCAAGTGAAACTCTTCATCTTCTTCATCTTTTGATTTAACCGTTCTAATAGCCATTTTAACTAACCATGGCACGAATCCAAGTAAGAGAATAACATTCATTAAATTAAACATTGTATGGAATACCGCTAGACCTAATGCCGCAGCATCAGGGTCTTCAAATGGATTTCCATTTCCAATATCCATGCCCATAAAATTCGCTGCACTCACGGTTGCATCCGGCACTACATATTTCAACACATAAGGCAATGCTAAAACCATCCAGGTTACTCCAATGATATTGAACATCGAATGAATTCTAGCAGATCGTTTGGCATGCACATTCCCTATTAATGAGGCAAGCTCAGCCGTAATAGTTGTTCCAATATTTTCTCCTAAAATCATGGCTGCACCCACTTGAAAAGGAATAACCCCAGCCATAACTAAAGTCAATGTAAGGGTCATGGCAGCGCTTGATGATTGCATAACAACTGTAACTAGGGTTCCTAGCAAAACAAATATTATCGTAGTAATAATTCCAAAATCTGCATAATTTGTAAAAAACTGAACGAATGGAGAATCTGGTCCTAATTCCGGAACAGAATGTTTCAATTCACTTAAGCCCATGAAAAGTAGAGCAAACCCAATCAAAAATTGCCCCCAGTTTTTAAGATTTCCTTTTTTAGCAAACAACATAGGAAAACCAATAGCTATAATCGGCAAGGCATAGGCAGCAATTTTAAATTTACCTACAATATTAACCAGCCATCCAGTAATGGTAGTTCCTATATTAGCACCCATCATAATACCTGCAGATTCTACTAAGCTTAACAAACCAGCATTCACAAAACTAACTGTCATTACGGTGGTAGCTGAGGAAGATTGTAATAAAGCTGTTATTAAAAAGCCGACACCAACGCCTAAAAATCGATTCTGAGTCATTGTACTGATAGCTTTACGCATACTATCACCAGCTGCCTTTTGAATCCCCTCACTCATCACCTTCATGCCATACATGAAAAATCCAAGTGCTCCAACAATTTTTAAAATAGTAAATATAGTTTCCATAGGTTTTATTGTTTTTCTAGAAAGCGAACTCGCTTTGAATTCTGTAAATGAGGTTTAAATGATTTGAGCCGCTTGTTTCCTGTAAAGATATATCGGATTGTAATTTTAAGCTATGTTTTAAAAAATATTTGGAAACCCCCACTGTATATTCAGCGATTTCACTCAAGCTAGAACCACTATCAGGATTTACTTTTGTATACCTAAAAGCTAATTCAAAGTTTTTAAAATTCTGTGCATTGATAATATATCCCATTTGCCCAACGACTGCTGTACCGCTTGCAAAGCCAAGCGCTCTTTCGCTTGATTTTTTCCGAGCGAATTCTGCCATCATTGAAAACCCTTGGTATTTAAACATAAGATCTCCAATCATAGTAGTCAAATCGCTGTTTATATAATCTCCATTATCATTAGTGATAAAATTACCGAGACGACCGCCTACGCGTGAGGCTTGATGATTAAAATCATAACTAAACCCTAAGGATAATTTAGGTTTCTTTTCACGAGCTAAATCTGCACCAAAGTAATCTCCCTTGCTGCTAAACTTGCCCCCAGGAAGGAATTCTACTCTACCCGTATAGCCAAATCCACCAATATTACCCTGGGTTATATTTCTCCCCTCTCCAGTAGAGACAGCAGCAATTATCCTAAATAATGCTTCTTGCAGATTAAAACTGGAGTGTAATTGAAGACTCATATCTCTATCCAAATTAAACTTGCTGTTAAGTTGACTACGATCTACAAACTGTAATTTCTGGGATGAAATTACTCGCTCTCTATTACCCGGCAACTTAGTTTGCCCCATCCATAAAGTAAAGTTTTTATGAAACTTCCACTTGACCACTGCATCAAGAATTAGCTTTGGCGCTTTCTTTACTTCGTCAAAATCGCTTGAAGGACTGATATCCCTATTAGATAGCCCAAGCTCAACTTTATATTGCAAATTAGGAGTAAAAGCGAAACCACCAAATTTAAGCCTTGCTCTGCGTACCAAAAAGTTAGAACTGACCTTATCCTCTGTTTGCAAGAATTTAGAAGCCATAAAAAGGCTCTGAAATCTTAACTCAATCTTCAACCTTGAGGTAGAATCCTTGGAAGTGAATTGCAAGCCATTACCAAAGTTAAAATCTACCCCTCCTGGAGATTGATTCTTAAAATCATTTGGTGTATTGTAATACGATGTGAGTTTCTCTCTCAAACTTATTTTACTTTCCTGACTATAGCCTATGGATAGACTGATTAGTGAGACTAAAAGAAAACAAATAAACTTCTGTTTCATAGGACTAGGGTTAGGGTTAGTTTATTCTGATTAAACTTCAGCAAAAGTACATTCCCTAATGTTAAGAAATTGTTACTATTTCTCGCCTAACTGTAATTCCTATCAATAGATGTGAATAGCGCTGTTAAAATGTTAATAACTGCGTTTAACTTGGATTGATCTTATCTAATGACTTCTTTTGAACATTGACCTCATACAAAATCATACCTGCAGACACCGATACATTTAACGAGTTAACCTTGCCTTGCATTGGTATCAAGAATAACTGATCCGAATAATCCTGACTGATAGTACTTATCCCCTTTCCTTCGCTGCCCATAACTATGGCTGTCGGAATGGTGAAATCTATTTTATCTATATTTTTTTCGGCTTTTAATGATGACGCTACTATCTGAATTCCATTTAGCTGGAAATACTTATAAACCCCACGTAAATCCTTTTCTCTACAAATAGGAATATGATGAATAGCGCCTGCGCTTGCTTTGACCGCCTCCGAATTGACCTGAGCAATTCCTTTTTCGGGAATAACAATAGCATGTACCCCCATAGCTTCAGCAGTTCGCGCTATTGCACCAAAATTACGAACATCGGTGACTCCATCAAGCACTAAGATTAGCGCTAACTCCCCTTTTTCCAGTACCTGATTATAAATGTCATCTAACTTAAAGTATTGAACTTCTCCATATATCCCAACCACTCCTTGATGATTTGGACGATTATGCTGATAAACGGGAAACAGCATGTAGGCTATCTTATCTTTAGGAACGGTTTGAACAGCAATACGTTTATCCTCACATATTTTTTTTATCTCTTCTATCTCAGGCCCAAATGAACCTTTCATTAATAATATTTTCTCTACAGCTTTTTCACTTCGAAGTACCTCCAAGGCTGGTTGTCTCCCAATAAAAATTTCTTTCTTTTTCATATTGACAATTTTAATTTTGGTATTACTTAGAACTTTTAAGCTTAACGCTTTCTAAAAACATAAACCACTGAAGATGCTTTTTCCGGATTGAAAAATCCTTTTAAAAAGGAGGTCATTCCGATAAACAAAGCACGAATTTTACCACCACCCCCACTTTGTTTATGTCCCTCACTTAGAAGTGCGATATAAAAAGGATCAAATGGCATGGCGTATGATTGTAAATGATCAAATCCATTACTTTGAGCCAAGAGCTTTATCGAATCAGGTGAAAAATGCCATAAATGTTTAGGCAAGTCGTATGCTGCCCAAAATTTCTTATAAAATCGGCCGTCAAACGAGGAATAATTAGGCACTGCAATAGCCAGTACCCCTCGAGTTTTTATCAATTGTTGAAAGTGCCCAAAGTACTCTTTCAAATCATGTACATGCTCCAAAACGTGCCACATGCTAATAGCATCAAACACTTCATTACGACCAAGTATTCCTTCCAAGCTTGGTTCTAGCTCAATCCCAAAGTTTTTCTTGGCTTGAGCCCTTGCATCATTGTCAGGTTCGAAACCTGTAACTGCGGTACCATGCGATTGCATATGATTTACAAAATAGCCCGTCCCAGCTCCTATGTCAAGAATATTATTAACCGCAGTATGTTTGTTTATATAAGCCCGCTTTTGGCCCAACATAAAACTTCTTACTTTATGGTAAATATTAAAAAATAAACCTTCTTTAGTATCTGTGTGAGAAACATAATCAGTATGCTCATAGTATTCTCCTATTTTTGATACATCTGGAGCATTTTCTGTAAAGCCGAATCCACAGTTTGTGCAACGCACTACCTTAAAATCTTCGTGACTTACACAAAAATCTTTAGAGTTAACGACGGTTTCGAAGTTTGTCTTTTTACAGACTAAACATGCCTTCATATTTTCTAAACTTAGTAATTATCAACTAATCCTCCAAAAATGGATATCTATAGTCTGTTGCTGGAACGAAAGTCTCCTTTATTGTCCGCATGCTCACCCATCGAAGTAAGTTATGTTTAGATCCAGCTTTATCGTTCGTGCCACTTGCACGAGCCCCACCGAAAGGCTGTTGCCCCACAACTGCACCAGTTGGTTTGTCATTGATATAGAAATTACCCGCAGCATGCTTTAGTATTGTGTTTGCTTCTTCAAGAGCATATCTATCTTGACTGAAAACAGCCCCTGTTAGCGCATATGGAGATGTTGTATCCACAAGATGCAGCGTTTTAATCCAATCCTCAGGTTCATAAACAAAAATCGTCATTACTGGACCAAACAACTCATCACACATTGTTATATACTTAGGGTCGGAAGTTACTATAACCGTTGGCTCAATAAAGAAGCCATCTGTTTTATCATATCCTCCTCCAACTATAATTTCTGCATTCCTATCTGTTTTGGCCGCATCTAGATACTTAGCAATATTATCAAATGAATTCTCGTCAATAACTGCATTAATAAAATTTCCGAAATCGTCAACTTTCCCCATTTTGAAGGACTTCACATCTTTAACTAAACCAGCTTTTACTTCATCCCAAATATTAGAAGGAATATAAGCTCTTGAAGCCGCAGAGCACTTTTGACCTTGATATTCAAAAGAGCCACGAGAAAGTGCTGTAGAAACCTGAGCAGGTATAGAACTTGCGTGTGCAACTATAAAATCCTTTCCTCCTGTTTCCCCAACTATGCGTGGGTAGGTTTTGTATTTTGAAATATTTTCTCCAATGGTCTTCCACATAAATTGAAAAGTTCTAGTACCACCTGTAAAGTGAATTCCTGCAAAATCAGGATGAGAGAAACACTCATCACCCGCAACCTTACCATCAGTCATTACCATATTAATTACACCGTCCGGTAAACCGGCTTCTTTAAATAATTCCATTAAATAATAAGCTGAGTAAATTTGTGTTGAACTTGGCTTCCAAACAATGGTATTTCCCATCATTGCAGGCGCCGCACAAAGATTACCACAAATAGATGTAAAATTAAATGGAGTAACCGCAAATACAAATCCTTCTAATGGTCTATATTCCAATCTATTCCACATCCCAGGATTAGAATCTGGCTGTTCTTTATACAAATCAGTCATATATTGAACATTAAACTTAAAGAAGTCGATGAGCTCACATGCCGCATCTATTTCAGCTTGCATTATATTTTTACTTTGACCGAGCATAGTAGATCCGTTCAACAAATCTCTATAAGGGCCAGCTAACAAGTCTGCTGCTTTTAAAAAGATGGCAGCTTTTTCTTCCCACGGCAAAGCTTCCCATTTGGGTTTAGCTTCCATTGCAGCATCAATAGCTTGCTTAACATGGTCCGCTGTTCCTTTGCTGTATGTACCTAGTAAGTGCTTCCTTTCATGCGGAGGATGGATAGTAATTTTGTTTTCAGTAAAAACATTTTTACCACCAATCACCATAGGTATATCTATGGTTTTACTCTTTAAATCTTGAAGTGTTTTCTTAATACTTTTTCGTTCTGGACTGCCAGGAGCATAGGCTTTTATTGGCTCGTTTACTGGTTTTGGAACATTGAAGAATGCGTTAGCCATATGTATTGATTTTTAAAATGAATGGCAAAGATAAGGCTTAATAGATATTTAGACGAATTGAATTTTGAGACTCTGGTGATACATGTGGATGTCTAACTGAGGGAAAGTTGATTTACGCAACTATCAAAAATAAGCGCCTGAATTCATAAATTAAATTCAGGCGCTTAAAACGTTCTTTTAAATGTAACTGAATGACCTGAGATTATTTTATCAATTCCTTTATATAGTCTTCTAGTATATACTCATCTCCCTCAACATAGCCTGAATGCGTGTATACTATTTTACCCCGTTGATCAATTAAAACCGTGTAAGGAACAGTTTGGAAATTCATCATGCGCTTCAAATCTTCATTGGTATCTAGTAAAACATCATAATCCCATGCTTGACCATCCACATAGGTCTTTACTTTAGATGTATTACGCACATCATCAATTGAAATTGCCACTAACTCCATGTCATAATCATCCTGCCAATCTTCATACAAATATGAAATATTGTTAAGTTCCTTCTTGCATGGAGAGCACCATGTGGCCCAAAAGCTTAGCACCGTAATTTTATCATTTTCTCCATATTCTGCAACATTGACCTTCTTTCCATACATGTCATTTATAGATAAGCTGGGTAATTGTTTTTCAGTAAAAACTCCTTTAAGAGATTCCTTTTGAGCGCTTAAATTAAACAAGCCAAAAGCTAAAAATAAGCCCGTAAGTATTAATTTGCTGTGCATTTTCATGTTTTTAGGTTTAATTTTAAATTTGCAATCTTTGTGCCAAACTAGAATATTGATAGTTTTGCTTTTGTTATCACAGCTAATATCTTAATTTTACCAACCAATCAACCTATTTTAATGAAGAAATTATTCACTTTGACGATTTTAGTTCTTTCGATTGCACAAAATATACAAGCGCAAGGCTTTATCTCAGGAGATTTAGAATTACGGAATGACTATTATGTTAAAGATAGTACCATTGGCGCTTCAGGCACAAATCACTATGATGATTTAAAGTCATCTACCGATGGATGGTTAACCGTCAACTATAACAATGAAGACTGGGGCTTTCGAACGGGTATGCGACTAGATATGTTTTTAAATTCAAGATTTCATAATCCAAATGAAGATGCATACACGGCTTTCGGTTTAGGTCGATGGTATGTAGAAAAAGATTTTAAGAAGCTTACCATCACCGGAGGGCACTTTTATGACCAATTCGGCAGTGGCATTGCTTTTAGAGCTTATGAAAACCGGTTCCTCGGTATCGACAACGCTATTTTTGGAGTTAAGGCGAGATATCAATTCAATGATAATTGGTTTGCAAAAGGCTTTGTTGGGGTTCGAAAAAATAGACTAAGTTTTTATAATCCTATTATTAAAGGAATCAATGTGGAAGGTTATTTAAGCGCTGGTGAAAAAGTGACATTTAGTCCTGGTGCTTCGATAGTGAACCGCACAATTGACGAGGAATCTATGACGACCATTGCTAACGTAATTAACGGTTACGAGTTAAAAGATCGCTTTGTACCAAAATATAACACCTATGTTTTTTCTTTATACAACAGACTTAATGTAGGCAAGGTTTCTTGGTTTATTGAAGGAGCATTTAAAACATCTGAAGCAATAAATGACCCTTTAAATAAATCTGTAGTTGACCCTTTATTTAATGTCTATTCCAACAAGCCTGGAAATATTATTTATACGAGTTTAACATACTCTAAAAAAGGTTTTGGAATTTCTGCTCAATTTAAACGCACAGATAATTTCCAGCTAAGAACATCTCCTGAGGATAATGAAACACTAATCAATGGAGCACTTAACTTTATACCCCCTACTAATCGCCAAAATTCATTAAGGTTGCCAGCCAGATATCAACCAGCTTCGCAGGAAATAGAAGAAACGTCTTTCTCCTTAGATGGCACTTATACACCTAAAAAAGGTGTCACCTTTAATTTTAGCTTTTCAGAAATTCATCGCAATAAAATCAAACTTGAAAGCTATGCTGCAGATAACTTGTATAGAGAATTATACCTAGACACAGAATGGAAAATTAGTAAAAAAGTGAAGACATTAATTGGTTTGCAGTTCGTTCAATACAATCAAGAATTTTATGAAGGTCCAGCAGACCTTCCAGCAGATGTGCAAGTCTACTCTCCATTTTTTGAGTTGACTTACAAGTTAGATAGAAAGAAATCCTTGCGTTTTGAAGCCCAATATCAAAGTGCGCAGCGGGATTTTGGACAATGGTTGTATGCTTTGGTTGAATTTAATATGGCACCAAAATTATCAATCTCCATTTCCGACATGTGGAACTTCAAACCTGGACCGAATAAATCAAGTAAAAATGAACACTACTACTCCGTTTATACGTCCTATACAGAGGGCCCTCACCGGTTTTTTATTTCATATGTAAGACAGGTAGAAGGAATTGTTTGCACTGGAGGAATATGTAGATTAGAGCCAGCGTTTAATGGCGTAAGAGCTGGATTAAATACTAGCTTCTAGTTTATAAATAAAAAATAATGAAGATGAAAAATATAGGTTTTATAGTATGTCTTTTAGCCCTTCTCAGTGCTTGTGAAGAGGAAGGTCCGTTTATAAATTTTGAAGAAGAACAAGCAACATTAGTTGATACAAGCTATGTCTCTACCACTCCTATTCCATCGGTCAATAAGAATGTTCTTTTTGAAGAATTCTCAGGTGTAAGGTGCTCTAATTGTCCACTGGGCAATGCTGTAACCAATGGTCTGTTTAATAGTTTAGGCGATCGATTTGTGCCCGTTACCGTTCATAGTGACTTTCTAGCCTTACCTTATGGAAACGATCAAGATTTAAGAAATAGTGATGCCAATAGTCTAGCGAGCAGTTTGGGTCCTGTAGGCGTCAAACCTTCGACATTTGTTAATCGAAAAATAATAAATGGAAGTCGACTTCAACAATCCCCTGGCACTTGGTCTGGTCTTGTAAATAATGAGTTGGCGCAAAGCAGCTTCGTTAAAATGAACCTAGAGATAGTTGACGCAGACGAAACTGAAAGAATAGTTAGATATAGAATAACCCTTAGCTATAATCAAAATGCACCCAACCATAATTTAGGTTTCTACCTTACTGAAAGTGAAATTATTGCAGAGCAATTAGATGGTAGCGTCAAGATAAGTAATTATGAACATGAGTTCGTACTTCGCCAATCTATTTCCCCCTTAATTGGTGCTAATATTGGCAGTGATGTAACGCAAAACACAGTCATCATCAAAGAATTTAAAATTGATATTGATGACTACGATACCAATAATATATGGACGATGAATCATATGTATGTGGTGGCTTTTGTAAGACTTGATAATGATGATATTGAAACGGCCACTATGGCTAAACTAATCCCTTAATAAGAATAAAAAAACAATGAAAATATCTTATAATTGGCTGAAAGAACTATTGGCAATCGACCAAACCCCTTTGGAGTTAGCTGAGATTTTAACAAATACAGGCTTGGAAGTAGAGCATGTTGAGCCATTTAGTATTGTACCTGGTGGACTAAAAGGATTAGTGGTCGGGGAAGTGATAACTAAAGAAAAACATCCTAATGCAGATAAACTTTCAGTAGCCACTGTTGATATTGGAGAAGAACAAAATCTAAATATTGTATGTGGAGCATCAAACTTAGGCATTGGACAAAAGGTTGTCGTAGCGACCGTGGGAACAACAATACATCCTATTAATGGAGAAGGTTTTACCATCAAAAAAGCAAAGCTGAGAGGTGAACCATCGGAAGGAATGATTTGTGCTGAAGATGAAATAGGTTTAGGAACCAGTCACGAAGGAATTATGGTTTTGGGCAATGAAACCCAAGTAGGCTCACTGCTTTCAACATTATACAATATTGATGAAGACTTTGTTTTTGAAATTGGCTTAACTCCCAACAGAACAGATGCGATGGGTCATATTGGAGTAGCAATAGATATTGCTGCTGCTTTAAATGTCTTTGGGGATGATAAGCTGACAGTAAAGCATCCAACAGTTGATGTAAAAACGAAGGGGAACACCTTAAAAGCAAGTATAAAAGTGGAGAACTCAACCGCTTGTCCGAGATACGCGGGTGTTATTATTGAAAATTTACAAATCAAGGAATCTCCGGATTGGTTAAAGCATAGATTACTTTCCATTGGCGTTAGACCAATTAATAATGTTGTGGATATAAGTAATTACGTTTTAAAAGAATATGGTCAAGCTTTGCACGCTTTTGATTGGGAACAAGTAAAAGGAGATACAATCATCGTCAAAAACCTCACTGAAGGAAGTAAATTTGTGAGCTTAGATGAGGTAGAAAGAAAGCTATATGCCGAGGATCTTATGATTTGTAATACAACCGATCCCATGTGCATGGCTGGAGTATTTGGCGGAATCAAATCGGGTGTTACCGATCAAACACATTCGATCTTTTTAGAAAGTGCTTATTTTGAAAGTGGGGCCATTAGAAAAACATCTACGCGACATGGATTAAGGACTGATGCAGCTCAACGTTATGAAAAAGGAGCTGATCCATCTATTGCTATGATTGCCTTAAGAAGAGCCGTGCAGTTGATAGAGGAAATAGCAGGTGGACGTGTAGCAAGTGATTGGTATGATGAATATCCCGAAGAGATAAAAAAGAAAGAAATTTCCTTAAGATTACAAAAACTGAATAGCCTTTCAGGCCATAAGTTTGAGATGGGTTTAGTCAAACAAATTTTAATCGATCTAGAATTTGAGGTAATCAATGAAGATGTTGATCGTTTAAGCCTACTCGCTCCTTTATCGAGAGCTGACGTACTCAGAGAAATTGATGTTATTGAAGAGGTAATGCGAATATATGGATTCAACAACATCCAGACACCTCCAACCGTTCGATCCACACTTTCCTTCCATCAAGGCATAGATGAGCAACAATTAAAAGAAAGAATTGCACATACTTTAAACGGATTCGGTTTCTCAGAAATCATGACAAATTCTATTAGCCAATCCAAGTTTTATCCTGAAGGGGAAAAGTTAGTCAAGTTGCAAAACAGCATGACCTCAGAATTAGATAGTATGCGAGCATCTTTGATACCAGAAGCGCTTCAAGTCTTGCGGCATAATATCAACAGAAAACAAGCCAACTTAAAGTTTTATGAGTTTGGTAATATTTATCATATCGACCATTCACAAGATGCCCAACTAGCGCTTTACTATACTGGAGAAGTCACTCATAATAATTGGATAAGTCCAAAGCAAACCACTTCAATATTTCATTTAAAAGGAATCGCTGAAGCCATATTTGGAAACTTAAAACTAACAGGCAAGTGGGTAAGTTCTGACGATAGTAGTGTTTATTTTCAGAAGAAAAAGGATATCCTTGTTGATATAAGACCTGTTGATACAGATCAACTTTCTGTATTCGAAATTGAGCAAGAGATATTTGTAGCAGTTTTCCACTGGAATAAAATTATGTCTGTTTTAAATAAACAAAAAATTCGTTTTGAAGAGCAATCAAAATTTCCTGAAGTTAACAGAGATTTAGCTGTAATACTGGATGATGAGATAGAATTTGAAGCTGTTAAAAATAAAATAACTCAACATGCAGGTTCATTACTAAAAGGATTAGATTTGTTTGATATATTTAAAAGCAAGGAAAAAATAGGAGCAGGCAAAAAGTCTTATGCTATAAATTTTAAACTACAGGACAAGATGAAAACCCTTACAGATGAGGAGATAGATGCAACAATGAATAAAATAATTACGACCTTAGAAAAGAATTTTAATGCAATAATTAGAAAATAATGAGTAGTAGTGCTTCCAGAATTATAATTGTTCAGCAACAAGTAGAAAAACTTATTAAGGAAATTGCCTTGGTAAAAAATGAGAAAAATGAACTGATTAATACTAATTTAGCGTTGATTAAAGAAATTGATGTTCACAAAAGAGAACTAGAAGACCTCAATCAAAAGTTACAAACACTTAAATTAGCAAAAAGTATCAGTGGAGATGACAAACCACAAGAAACAAAAGAGTTGAAGCGTAAGATTAACGAATATATAAAGGAGATAGATAGGTGTATTGCCTTGCTCAATCATTAAAATGAATAAAGACTCAGCAGATATTATTAACATCAATGTGATAATTGCGGATCGTCCTTACCCTTTAAAGATAAAGAAGAGTGAAGAGGAAGATGTAAGAAATGCTGCTAAGGAGATTAATGATAAAGTTAAGCAATTTCAGCAGGTGTATGCCGCTAAAGACAAACAGGATTATTTAGCCATGAGTGCTTTGATGTACGCAGTACAGAATATTGAAAATCAAAGAATTAACAATTCAAATGAGCTTAATTTTGAAAATGAACTTTCAAAATTAGAACAAACCTTAAAAGGCTAATAATTTTATTTACCTCCTTCCGATTCGGTGATCTTACTTTATTTTTTAATTTTAAACGAAGTAAAATGAATCCAATGATAGTACCAATAATTGCCAGTGTTGTTTGCCTAGCAGTAGGCCTTGTAATTGGTAAAATGTTAACCAATAGCAAAGCCAAAGAAATTGATGAAGCTGCTAAAAAAGAAGCCGAGTTAATTATTAGTAATGCAAAAGCGAAGTCCGACACTTTCTTTGAAAAAGCTAAAGCAAAATCTGAAAGTATCAAGCAAAGTAAAATACTTGAGACCAAAGAAAATTTCATTCAAAAGAAAGCTAACTTCGAAGAAGAAACCAGTGAACGAAAGGAGCGCTTAAGACAAAAGGAACAACAGTTTAAAGAAAATCAACAAAACATTAGTAAAAAAATAGAAGAGAATTCTCGAAAAGAGAAAGAATTAGATACTTTAAAATCTAATTTAAGCGAACAAGTTGAGCTAATGTCCATCAAGAAAGAAAAGGTTGATAAGCAGCATGAGGAGTTTGTTAACAAACTAGAGAAAATATCAAACCTTTCTGCTTCAGATGCTAAAGAGGAATTGATCGAGACACTTAAGAAAGAAGCAAAGACCGATGCGATGTCTCATATCAAACAAATAATGGATGATGCGAAAGCTCAAGCCAATAAAGAAGCGAAGAAAATTGTTATTCAGACTATCCAGCGGACTGCAGCAGAACATGCTATTGAAAACACCGTTTCAGTTTTCAATTTAGAATCAGACGATCAAAAAGGTCAAATAATCGGTCGAGAAGGTAGAAACATTAGAGCAATAGAAGCCGCTACTGGTTGTGAGATAGTAGTAGATGATACACCGGAAGCAATTGTGATTTCGGGTTATGACCCAATACGTCGAGAGATTGCTAGATTGTCCTTGCAAAAGTTAACCGCTGATGGTAGAATACATCCAGCCAGAATTGAAGAGGTAGTAAAGAAAACCACGAAACAATTAAACGAGCACTTAATGGAAATAGGCGAACGTACCGTTATTGATATGGGTATTTCTGGTTTGCATCCAGAGCTTGTGCGTTATGTTGGTCGTATGAGATTCCGTTCTTCTTATGGACAGAACTTATTGCAACACTCAAGAGAAACAGCTAATCTTTGTGCAACAATGGCAGCTGAACTAGGTCTGAACGTAAAGCTTGCTAAACGTGCTGGATTATTGCATGATATTGGCAAGGTGCCAGATGAAGAGAGTGAATTATCTCACGCATTATTAGGCATGAAACTTTGTGAGAAATATGGAGAACATCCCGCTGTTTGTAATGCAGTTGGAGCACACCATGATGAAATGGAAATGCGTTATGCCATCTCTCCTATTATACAGGCTTGTGATGCAATATCTGGAGCTCGCCCAGGTGCTCGCCGTGAAGTCATGGAAAGCTACTTAGAGCGTATTAAAGAACTTGAAACTTTAGCTTTAGAATATGAAGGTGTAGATAAAGCTTATGCCATCCAAGCGGGTAGAGAATTACGTGTCATTGTGGAAAGCGGAAAAGTTGATGATAAGCGTTCTGAAGAACTATCCTTTGAGATTTCGAAAAAAATTGAAGAAGAAATGACCTATCCTGGGCAAGTTAAAGTAACTGTAATTCGAGAAATGCGTGCAGTTACCGTTGCAAGATAAACGCACCAATGAAAACATCAATCCTACTTTTCACCCTTAGCGTATTGCTATTTGCTTGTCAAAATTCTCTAGAAGTTAATGATGGCTCTGTTTCCTTAGACGAGATGTCTACTGGGACAGGAACCATTGAACAAGAACTGCTGGAATTTGCACCATCGATCTATTTGCAAGGTCTGCTTGGCTCTGCAAATGCTATAGAGGCAACCATGTATAATTCAGGAGCAAGCTTTTCCCTTTTTGACCCAGCAAGTGTTGCAGCATTTATGCAATTAATCACGTTAAAAGCCCCGACAGCTTTGAGCACCAATCCGATCGGCCATTTGATGTTTTTACAAAATGGGGAGAATCTTTTAATTGCAAATGTTTATACCAACGGATCCGATGTTTTTATGCAAATTATTGACAAAGAATTAGGCAAAACCTATTATAATATTCTCGCTGGTAAAGCCAAGGAACTGTTCACACAAGTGCAGTTAAAAGCCAAATAGTAGTACAAAATATTTTGGATATCAATTCAATATTTTCTTTACTTTAACTTATTAAGCTCGCCGTCTATTTCCTGAATTGAATGATCTATAGGTCTAATCATTTGAACAAGAAGTGCAATCCAAACTATCATAACAGGAACTGCTTTTAGTGTATACTTTTGCACCAATTGTTCTCGCCAAATCCTAGGGAATAAATCTGTAGGACTAAGAGTAACTAGAATAAATGAAAAGCCCATCAAGAGGATTGTAAACCTATTTATTGGACTAGTTACAAACCATAAGCAAATACCTACATAAGCAATGATATAAGAAGCAGACTCAGCCCGATGGTTGAATATGACCACCCAAATGAGCACGGAGCATAGCATCCATAATCGATATTGCTTAAATTGATATTTCTTAAACTGAAATAAGGCTAAACAAAACAAGAGGACCCCAACAATTACTGGAATGAATTTATTTATACTTAAACTAAACCAAGTGTGCAGCCAGCCCATTACTGAAATTCCATAAATTTGATCATGCTCGAGGCTTAGTAGATTTAGCCAACTCTTATATTGAAAAATTAATTGAGACCATTCCACAACTAGCAATGGTAGGCAAAACAACGCAGTCATTACCATTGTGAGGTAAGCCATGTTCTTTATTCTATTTGGATAAAGCAGGAAAAGACTTAGACCAACTATGGCATATAACTTGGTGTAAATTGCTAATCCAATAAAGCAAGCAGCTAGAAAATATTTTTTACGTTCTAAACTTGAAAATGTAAAAATAAATAGAGCAAGCATCAAGGCATTACTTTGTTCGTTTTGTGTGGTTGTAATTATTTCAAATATGCTTAATAAAAAAATTGATGCAAGCCATTTAGTTTTTAAATTGGGAAGCGATATCAAAGCGAAGACCAAGGCGAGTAAATTGCATAAATTCCAGAAACTTAGTCCTATAATATCTGGTAAATAGGCAAACATTCCAAAAAGTAAAGCGAATGTGGGACTATATTTGAAATAGTCAAAATGCTCTTTTGGATATGCACCATAAACATCCTTAGACTCGATTAAATGAAAAAAAGATTGTTTAAAAATTAAGTAGTTGTTATAATGGGTATACTCACCTCCAGCTATAAACCTCGTTCCTTGGAAAATAGACTGTAAACTAATGCCCAAGGCTATAAAAACAACAATCCCTATTAGGACCTTTGGCTGGGCTAGCATAGTTAAAAAGGAAAGGAATCTTTGTTTAACAGTAATCATCAAATATTGAACTTCATTTAAAAAAAAATGCCCCATCCCGAATAAATCGGAATCGGGGCATCTGTGTTTGTTCTAAGTCCTTTTAATTATGATTAACCATAAATTTCTTAGAAGTTAATCTATTTTCAGTTTCAATTTGTAAGAAGTAAACTCCATTAACCATTGAACTTACATCAAAAGTTGTGTTTACATTTTCTAAATTTGAAATTGTTTTAGTAGTAATAACTTTTCCATCTACTGAAACTATTGTTAAGTTCACATCTTCTTTATTTGCTAAAGTAAATGCAACATTCAATACTTCGGAGGCTGGAACAGGAGAAACAACAACTGCCATTTCAAATTCAAGCTCTTTTACACCTACTGAACCACTTAATGGATTTGTGCCGTCAGTAACTTCTTTCCAATCACTAAAACCGTCATTATCTAAATCTGGAAAATCATTGGCATCACTTGGACTTGTACCTGAATATGCTTCCACTTCATCCGGAGTACCGTCACCATCTGTATCTAAGGGATTTACCGCATTAAATGCCTGTAAAACTTCTAGACTCACAACTTCTTCAACCCAAACAACTACTCTCAAATCGGAAAACTCTTCAACAGAGTGCTCTGTCGCATGATTAATTCTGTTTGCAGCTTGACCATTAGCTGGTAGTCTAAAGTTTCCTTGAAAGGTATGGGAAATACTCAGCG
>TARA_B110000483_G_scaffold88856_1_pt1 | contig 53759 bp, 58 predicted proteins | sample TARA_B110000483 | Tara Oceans TARA_B110000483 (sample SAMEA4398176) | marine metagenome | biome: Polar Biome; feature: [SRF] surface water layer (ENVO:00010504); material: water (ENVO:00002006), including particulate matter (ENVO:01000060) such as... | depth 5 m
CCTGAGGTAAATCGTCCCACTTTTGAACACCTCTAGTGGACTCTGTCCAACCCGGCATTTCCTCATAGATTAGGGTCAGTTCGGCAATATCCTCCCAATCGGCCGGTACCAAATTGCACATGTCACCTTCGGGTTTACGGTAACCAGTGCAGATTTTTACTACCGGTAAACCATCTAAAACATCCAATTTGGTGATACACAATCCCGAGATAGAATTGATACGTACTGCCTGACGAAGAGCTACCGCATCGAACCAGCCCGTGCGACGTGCTCGACCGGTGGTAGTGCCAACTTCGTGACCCTTCTCTGCCAAAAACTTGCCAACATCATCAAATAACTCCGTTGGGAAAGGACCGGCACCAACTCGCGTTGTGTAGGCCTTAGTAATTCCCAAAACGTAATCTAAATCTAACGGCCCGATACCAGAACCAATCGCAGCACTGCCGGCAGTGGTATTTGATGAAGTTACAAAGGGATAGGTACCGTGATCAATATCTAGAAGCGTACCTTGAGCACCCTCAAATAAAATATTTTCACCCTGGCTTTTCGCCTGAAACAGCTCTTCCGGAATATCCGCCACAAGGGGTAATATTTGTTCGCCCCACTCGAGGGCCTGCTTAAGTGTTTTCTCATAAGAAACTGGTTCTGCGGAATACAAATTCTCAAGCGAGAAGTTGTGATAGCTCATTACTTCATGCAACCGCTTAGCAAATCGTTTCGGCTTAGCTAGATCGCCAACACGCAGCCCTCTGCGAGCCACCTTGTCTTCATAGGCCGGACCTATGCCTCGTCCTGTTGTACCGATCTTGGCTTTGCCACGGGCTTGTTCACGAGCTACATCCAATGCTTGGTGGTACGGCAAAATTAAGGGGCAGGAAGGACTAATACGCAGGTTGTCGCGAACTGACACGCCGCGCTCTTCCAGCATCGCTATCTCTTTGAGTAAAGCATCTGGAGCCAGAACCACGCCGTTGCCGATAAGGCAACGAACGCCTCCTCGCAGAATGCCTGAAGGAATAAGATGTAGAGCGGTTTTTTTGCCGTCTATAACCAGTGTGTGGCCGGCGTTATGACCGCCCTGAAACCGCACAACACGCCGAACTTTATCGGTTAGCAAGTCAACTATTTTACCTTTGCCCTCGTCTCCCCATTGGGTGCCGAGAATGACAACACTTTTCCCCATTCTTTTATCCATGTACTAAAAAGTTCAGAAGAACCAAATTAACTAAATGACCGTATTACCGGCTTGAACTAATGCTTTCAAATCTGTACTGAACCCGGTCGCAGGTCGTGCGCGACCAAAGGCAGCCCCCACCTGATCGTAACGGCCGCCATTGGCGATTGATGAACCATAGCCTGGCGCGTAAGCAGCAAATACTAGCCCGGAGTGATAATTTGATCCGCGGATTTCTGCCAGGTCCAGGAATAAATTCACTTCAGAAAATTCTCTTTGTAGGGTTTCAACTAACGACTGAATCTGATCAACGATCTGCAAAACAGTATCCACTTCCGCAAAAATTTGTCGAGCTCTATCTAATACAGAAAGATCTCCGGCAAGTTGGGGAAATTCAGTTACTAAGGATTTGATCTGATCGCTGCATGAGGATTGCCCAACCCAAGCCTTTATTTCAGGTATGCGCTTTCCTTGAATCAAATCGAACAAAAGCTGGCTATCTTCGCCCTGGTCAGTAATTTGCTTCTCTAGCCAGGCAAATACACCCACATGCCCGAAATCTATAGTGATTTCTTCAATGCCGGCGGTTTTCAAACTGCTCAGCATCATCAATAAAATTTCTACATCGGCTGCTGCACTGTCGTCGCCAAATATCTCCGCACCTACCTGGAGCGGTGATCGAGTGACATCAGAACCTGTAGGCAATGTTTTTAAAGTAGAACCTGCATAGCAGAGTCGGTTTACACCCTCATTAGCCAAACTGTGTGCATCGATACGCGCCGCCTGAGGTGACATATCACTGCGTAATCCCAAAGTTTTACCGCTAATCTGATCTATCATTTTGAAGGTGAGCAAATCCAGGTCGGCGCCAACACCAGTAAAGAGAGAATCGGTAAATTCCACTAAAGGGGGAATAATAAGCTCATACCCAGCTTCGCGATAATTATCCAAGAGCTGACGACGTAAACTTTCAATTTTCCAGGCCTGATCCGGAAGAATTTCCTCCACACCGTCTGGCAATATCCAAGGGTTTTTATTCATACTTGTCAAAGTAGGTAGAGAAGAAATACGCCGGCCAACATAGTGACCAGCCCTGTAGTGCGCACCGCTCGGTCGTTACTCGAAGGGATACTCTGCAATAATTGCCGCCATCCTTTCGGATAGAGGAAGGGCATTATGCCTTCCAGCACTAGCAATAGCGCAAAAGCACGAGTAATTTCGATCCAAAAGCTGTCCACTTTATGTCCCTCAGAACACACACAAAAAAGCCGGGTGCTTCCCGGCTTTTTTGGATTTTATCACAGCCCAACCAAAGGGTCAGCGCTGATTTTGGTTAACCAGACTTAGTTATTCCCATTACTATTTTTAAGATACCTAAAAAATTCGCTATCTGGTTCTATTACCATGATATCTCCACCAGCGCTAAAGGTATTACCATAGGCCTGCAGGCTTCTCAAGAAAGAGTAAAACTCAGAGTCCGCACCATAGGATTCCGCGTATATTAACGCCGCTTGAGCATCGCCTTCACCGCGAATTTCTTCCGCTTCTCGGTAGGCTTCTGCTTCGATCAATACCTGCTGGCGATCAGCGTCAGCTTGTATTTTCTCCGCTTCCTCTAAACCCTCTGAACGAAATTGTTGTGCCTCTTTCTGCCGATCAGATCGCATGCGATTATAAATGGTTCCACTAATCTCTTCAGGCAAATCAATCCTCTGCACCCTCACATCTAAGACCTCTACGCCCAAGACTTCGCTCATGGATAGATTTAGCTCCTCCGTCAGCTGGGACATCAACTCATCTCGCTCTCCAGATACTACTTGCTGCAAAGTACGATTGGAAAATTCATTACGTAGACCATCATTGATCCGAGCCGTAAGCCGCTGACCGGCGGTGTTTGCATCTCCACCAGTTACCCGATAGTAATTACCCACATCGGAAACTCGAAACTTTGTGTAGGAATCTACAATCAGTTGCTCTTGCTCAGAGGTGAAAAACCTAGCGTCATCGGTTTCTACGGTTAGAACTCTACCGTCAAAACGTCGGACTTCATCGACGAATGGAATTTTCCAATGCAGACCGGGTTGAATATCTTCACGAACAATTTCACCAAATCTAAGCAGGACGGCGCGTTCTATTTCAGTAATACGAAACAGAGTGGCGGAACCGACTAGCGCCAAAATAACTAGCCCAAATACAAAAGTCATACCTCGACTGCTCATCGTATAGTCCTCGCAGAAGTTGCGGCACCGCTGGGGGCAGCGCTATCAATTTGATTTTGTGCGTTCTCAAGTAATCTGAGTAATTCGCTCTCGCGTGTCGAACTTATACCAGAACCTCCGAGACGGTCCAATGGCAAATACATCATATTGTTTCCGCCTTCCACATCGATCATTACCTTTGAGGTATTGGCCAAAACACCTTCGATAGCATCAATATATAGACGCTCACGAGTAACTTCTGGTGCTCGTTGATACTCAACTAAAAGCTGAGTAAATCGTGAAGTATCACCTTGGGCCCGAGCAACAAGTTCACCCCTATAAGCTGCCGCAGCCTCTATCGCTCTCTGGGCGCGGCCTCGCGCTTGGGGCAATATTTGATTGCTGTAAGCCTCTGCTTCATTAATGAAACGTTCTCTGTCCGCCGCAGCGGCAATAACATCATCAAAGGCTGGCTTAACCGCTTCCGGGGCCTGTCCTTCCTGCAAAGTCACATCAATTATAAAGATGCCCGTTCCATATACATCCAGATAAGACTGTAAGCGCTGCTCAACCTCGACTCTTAATAATTCCCGTCCTGCAGATATAACGTTATCGAGATTACTGCTGCCGACAACGTGTCGAATCGCACTATCGGTAGCCTGTTCTAAGGTTTCATCTGGATTATTTACATTGAGCACATAGTCTCTTACGTCTTTGATGTTGTACTGCACCGTAAGGGGCACAATTACAATATTTTCGTCTTGAGTCAGCATCAAGCTTTGATTGAGCGGCGGGTTGTATTGACGCTCTTCAGTTACCGATACCACCTCTACCGTATCAATTAATGCTGGCTGCCAATTAATCCCCGGCAATATTGTCGAATGGTACTCACCGAGTCTCAGAACTACGCCGCGCTCTTGCTCATTAACAATATAAACGCTGTTAACTATCCAATACCCAAGTAAAACCAAAAGTCCTATATAAATAGGCAGGTTAGAACCTCCTTTTTTAGAGGAGCCTGCACCAGGCTTACCTGGCTTTCCGCCAAACATACTCTGCAATTTTTCTTTGAGCTGCTTAAAGGCCTCATCTAGATCCGGTGGAGTAGAATTATTGTTTCCGCCCCAAGGATCACGACCGCCGGGATCATTCCAAGCCATGTTTGTTTCTCCAGTTTCGACGCTATGCGTCATTAGTATATTAATTTAAAAACCCCGTCGTCTTAAAATGGCAAGGGGTAATGAATTCTATTTTTGCAAAGTTAAACTACTCTATTGGGGTGAATAGGTCCTCACTCAAGCCCTCCGCACCAAGAATTCTTTGTAAATTGGGTCTATTAATAGAAATAAACAGGTCACAAGAGCCATCTTCCCCATATTTCTCTTCCCGGATAGCACTTTGCGCGTGCAAACGAGAAATTAACTTACTTTGATTTGCCGACAGCCGGTACCAAGCTTGAATCCTATCTACCCCCAAACATTTGGCGATGGTTTCCTGTAATAGATCCAAACCGGCGCCGGTTTTGGCGGACAGCCACACACTCGAACCCAGGCCGTCATCGCAGTCCTCAACTTCCGGGCCACGATCAGGGATAGCATCAATCTTATTATAAACACGGATACGGGGAATTTGGTGCGCATGTATTTCTTCCAATACCAGCTCGACTTCATCGCATTGAACCCGCCAATCCTCTGCGCTGATATCTACTACTTCAAGTAACAAGTCCGCCTGAGCAGCTTCTTCCAGAGTCGCCCTGAAGGCCTCTACTAGCCCATGGGGAAGCTGACTTATAAACCCAACAGTGTCCCCCAAAACAATGGGGCCATAGCCGGCTAGATCGATTCGGCGCATAGTAGGGTCGAGAGTCGCAAATAGCTGATCCTTCGCAAACACCTTGGCATCCGCCAGTTTATTGAACAGTGTGGACTTGCCTGCATTGGTATAACCCACAAGGGATACCACCGGCAGCTCTGCTCTTTTGCGAGCACGCCGCCCCTGCTCTCGCTGAGTTCGCACTTTTTCCAGGCGTTTCTTAATAGTCTTAATGCGTGCCCTCAACAACCGCCTATCAGTTTCAAGCTGGGTTTCACCGGGCCCGCGCATGCCAATGCCTCCCTTCTGGCGCTCAAGGTGAGTCCAGCCGCGTATTAGTCTAGTTGATAGATGCTCAAGCTGTGCCAATTCCACTTGGAGCTTTCCTTCATGAGTCCGGGCGCGCTGAGCAAATATATCCAGAATAAGGCCGGTTCTATTTAGTACACGACATTGTAGTTCAGCTTCTAAATTGCGCTCCTGACTTGGAGACAAATCATGGTCGAAAATCACAATCTCCGCTTCGCATTCTTTTAGCGCGATACCAACCTCTTCTAACTTACCGGTACCTACAAAAAACTTAGCTTGCGGCCGATCACGATTCCCCTCCACAGATCCTACCGGCTCGGCGCCCGCAGCAGCCACTAACTCTGTAAATTCATTGGGGTCAACCTGGCGATTTTCTGAACGAATGCGCATTTGTACAAGCAAGGCACGCTCTCCTGAATCTGGACGATCAAAAAACAATCAGATATCCGCCCTGCTCTTTGAGGGAGCAGTAATTAAAGGATTAGGGATTAGTGGTTATGCTCATCGAAATCTTCATCTTGCTGTGGCTCTTGGTCATCGTCCTCACCAGGAGGAGCAACCATTTGCATTTTAACTGCGTGAGCGGGAACAATTGTTGAAATGGCGTGCTTGTATACCATTTGGCTAACCGTATTTTTCAATAACACCACGAACTGATCGAAAGACTCGACTTGGCCCTGAAGCTTGATTCCGTTTACCAGATAAATTGCTACTGGGATACGCTCTTTCCGAAGGGCATTCAGGAAAGGGTCTTGTAAGCTATGCCCTTTTGACATTTGTATTCTCCAAAAACATAAAAAAGTGCTGCGCAAAACGCGAAGCAACAAACCCTAGCATAGAGTTTAATTAAGACAATTCAAAGAGGCTTGAATCAAATCTGTGTCCGAGCTTGCATTCTTTTCTGACCAGCGCACTGGCAAGAGGTTCAAATCTGGCCAATTTCGCATCCAGGTTAATTGACGCTTTGCCAATTGTCGCGTTGCGGCCTGCCCCCTAAGTACAAGCTCTTCTCTGTCAAAATCGCCGTCGAGATACTGCCAAGCTTGTCTATAACCTACGCAACGCATGGATGCATGCTCTGGCGTCAATAAATACTTTTTTCGTAATGTCTCAACTTCCTCGATAAACCCAGCCTCCAGCATCAACTCAAATCGATAATTAATACGATTGTGTAATGCACTGCGATCTGCCACCTCTAAACCTATTTGACGGACATCAAACTGATCGCCAATTGGCAGGTATCCTTTGGTTGAAGGCTTAGCTAGTAATTCGGACATAGTTGCGCCAGTTGAATAACATATCTCCAAAGCTCGACCTATGCGCTGGGAGTGGTTGCAATCAATTCGCCCAGCAGCCTCCGGATCTAGCTTTGCAAGCTCAGCGTGTATGGCTGGCCAACCCAATTCATTTGCCTTAGCTTCAATCCTTTTCCGCTCATCCATATTCGCTTCTGGCAAGTCAGATAATCCGCCTAATAGGCCTTTAAAATAAAGCATTGTGCCGCCAACTAAGATGGGTAATTTATTTTCGGCGAATGCCTTTTTCATAGCCACTTTGGCGTCGTCAATAAACCGCGCGACGGAATAACTTTCATCAGGCTCGATGATATCGACCAGGTCATGAGGATATTGATTCAGTAACTCGGGTTCCGGCTTAGCAGTACCGATATTCATATCGCGGTATATCAGTGCCGAATCGACGCTGATTAACCGGGCATCCATCCGATTTGCAAGATCAATTGCCAGATCCGTTTTACCTGAAGCAGTTGGACCAAGAATAAAGAGGCATTTAGGTTTATCCACTGCACCTTCCCAAATAAAGCGTCAGATGCAAATGAGCACTAGCAGCCGCGCACATAGGCGCTAGCGACCGCGCATAAAAAGCTTGTCCAACTCTGGCAAGCTTAATTGCCGCCATGTTGGCCGGCCATGATTGCACTGGCCACTTCGCTCAGTATTTTCCATATCACGAAGTAATGCATCCATCTCTGGAATGGTAAGTTTTCTGTTGGCTCGAACTGAGCCATAGCAGGCCATGGTGGATAGAACTTCGTTAATTTGTTCGCGGATTCGATCAGATGACCCCATTGCCAAAAGATCAGAGAGTACATCACGAACTAGTGACTCCACCTGGGGCTGCTTAAGAAGCACCGGTACCTGACGAATAAGAAGCGTTTCAGGGCCGGCTCTATCCAGTTTTATACCTAGCTGGGCGAACACCTGAATATGTTCCTGAGCGGTATCTGCCTCTTTCTCACTCACCGCTAAAGACTCGGGAACTAATAGCGGTTGGGAAGCCAGCCCTTCACTATCCCAAGCGGTTTTCATTTTCTCGTAGACAATGCGCTCATGGGCAGCGTGCATATCCACCAGGATTAAACCTTCGGTATTTTCCGCAAGAATATAGATGCCTTTTAACTGTGCCAAAGCAAATCCCATCGGCGGAATCTCACCACTTTCAGCTGGTATAGATCCGGAGCTGGCAGGGGCTGGCTCATTTATTTGATTGGCGACGTGTCCGCCAAGTAGTGCATCAAATGCGGCGTCTTTCTCGGCGTTTGGTGCCAAAGCCTCTCGACCTTGATAGGAAAGCGGGAAAGCGCTTTGATCTACTAGTGCCGAACCAATACCCCCCGCCGATTTTCTCAAAGCCTCTATTAGCGCTGGCGCGGGAACACTGCCGGCACTGGTCTGCGCGATTAGTCGATGCAGAGATCCATATATAAATGAATGCACCTCGCGTGAATCCCGAAAGCGCACCTCGTGTTTAGTTGGATGCACATTTACATCCACATCCTTTGAATCTAGTTCCAGAAAAAGCACAAATGCGGGATGCCTTCCGTAGAAAAGCACGTCCTGATAAGCACGCCGAACTGCATGAGTTACCAGCTTGTCTCGCACTGGTCGCCCATTCACAAAGAAGTACTGCAAATCCGCCTGACTACGCGAAAAGGTTGGCAAGCCAACCCAGCCGTGGAGGCGAAACGGTTCGCCATTTTGACCACTAGGTTTTCTACATATGGCGTCTTGATCTATAGGCAGTGCCTGCTCCATAAAAGCAGGTCCACATACGTTAGCCACGCGCTTTTCAGTTTCAATCTGATTTTGTGCCGGCATCATATTCAGACGAACTCGGCCAGCCTGAGCCAACTTAATCCCAATTCCCGGATGACTTAAACCAATGCGTTTTACCACATCTTGAATACGGCCGAACTCGGTCTTTTCTGTTTTCAGAAACTTCCGTCGCGCCGGTGTATTAAAAAACAAATCAGAAACATCAACCGTTGTGCCAGTTGGGTGGGCCGCTGGCTGCACCTTGACTGCCATGGCAGCACCTTCGGTTTCAACCTGCCAGGCGTCATTTTCTTCAACCGCCGATGTCAATTTCAATCGAGAAACCGAAGCAATACTTGCCAGTGCTTCGCCGCGAAAACCCAGAGTCGCAACAGCCTCTAAATCATCGACTGTATGTATTTTGCTGGTCGCGTGCCGCTCTAAGGCCAAGGGCATATCTTCTGAGGTAATTCCGACACCGTCGTCCCGCACCAATATGCGTTTAATGCCACCGGACTCAATATCGATGGAAATATTTTTCGCACCACCGTCAATACTGTTTTCCATTAGCTCTTTCAGTACAGATGCCGGACGCTCGACAACTTCGCCGGCCGCAATTTGGTTAGCGAGTCTTGGTGGTAAACGAATAATGCTCAACTAGCTGGAATACTTAGAGTCTGACCAACACGAATGGCCGCGTTCGAAAGACTATTATGCTGCATCAACTTTCTGCTACTAACGCCAAAACGTTCAGCTATTTCAGAAAGAGTATCTCCCGATTGAATCACATAGCTACGGGGCTCCGAACTACCAATAGAAGCAATCAGGGTTCCGTCTGGCGGGAAACGTTCAAAGTAGCTGCGAACACCTCCAAAAATAGCCTTGGACAAATTAGCTTGAAAGGTCGGATCGGATAGTTTTCGCGCTTCTTCAGGGTTTGATATAAAGCCGGTTTCGATCAATAGCGATGGCATATCCGGTGATTTGAGAACCATAAAGGCAGCTTGTTCCACCTGTTTTTTGTGCAACCGCGTCACATCACCTAACAAAGGAACGATCGCAGCCCCCAATCGTAAACTCGAATCCAAAGTTGCCGTCATTGAAAGGTCGAGTAACACACTCGCAAGGACATCGTCCTTATCTCGCAAACTAAGATCGCCAACACCACCGATAAGATCGGCACGATTTTCCTTCTGAGCCAAATAGCTTGCTGCCTCACTTGTAGCGCCCCGATCCGACAAAGCATAGACCGAAGCGCCATTGGCGGATGGCTGATCAAAGGCATCTGCATGAATTGAAAGAAAGATATCGGCACGGCTTTGCCTGGCAATCTCGGCTCTATCTCTCAGCGCAATGTAGTAATCACCATCGCGCACCATTAGCGCGGTATAACCAGGAGTTGAATCGATAATGCGCTGCATCTGCCGACCAATACTCATCACCACATTTTTTTCGTGAACCCCACCGGGGCCTGATGCACCAGGGTCTTCGCCGCCATGACCTGCATCTATTGCAACAATAATGTCGCGTTCAGTCGATGCAACCTGGTCAATGGTTCGCACTGCAGTAATGGCGTCCCTTTCCAAATCTAATACCAAGCGATGACCGTAGCTCTCGTTCGGAGCTAATGAAAAAGACTGTGGGCGAGCCGCCTGCTTTAAATCAAAAACCACCCGCAGCCCTCCATCATCGCGCGTTCCAAATCGAATGCCGGACATTTGCGTGGCGCTAAAGTCTATACCGCTGAGAGAAGCTTCAACCTCGGTCTTTTCGAAATCAATAACAACACGCTGAGGATTAGACAGCTGGAATAAAATGTGTTGAACCGGTCCGCTCAAATCAAAAACTACTCGCGTATTTTGAGGTGATGGCCAAACGCGAATTTGCTCGATAATCGACTGGGCACTAGCGGAGTAGCTAACACTTAAAGAAAAGAAGGTGACAAAAGCGAGGGAGAGGAAGGCCCTAGGACGAATACAGAAATCTGTCCTTTTGCGGCCTGTTAAGATGAGCTCAAACACAACCGAAACTATTGACGAAACCACTAACAAGACTGAGGGTCTTTTCATGTCGCGGTATTTTGCCACTGTGGCGTGATTTGTCTAGCATTTCCCTGCGCTGAGAGCATTAAAGTTAAATCTGGTTTCGGTAACCAGCCCTCGCCTTTTTCCGGCCATTCAATAAGGCACAAGCTCTCGTCAAAGTATTCTCGCCCCCCGATAAATTCAAGTTCTTCCGGATGCTCCATTCGGTAAAGGTCAAAATGATGCACTGGGGCACCTGAAATATCATAGGTTTCTACCAAAGTGTAGGTTGGACTTTTTACCGGTCCACTGTGACCAAGAGCCCTGAGTAGACCACGAACCAAAGTTGTTTTTCCTGCACCCAAATCACCCTTTAGATAAACAACAAAGGCTTCCTTTGGTAGTTTAGGCGCTAGCGCAGCACCCCAATCAAGAGTGTCCTGCTCAGTCGCCAACAGACCAGGCTTTAAATCAATCATTCTGAACTTCCATCGATAGCAAAGTATCAGGAATTGCGCTAATTAAGTCCGATGCCCTCAGTGATATTTGTCCACACTTCTGAGTAGCTATATCTGCGGCGGTACCATGCAAATAGGTACCAGCTGCCGCTGAGCTTTCAACGGAATAGCCTTGGGCCATTATCGAACCAACAAGCCCACTCAATACATCACCCATACCGCCACTTGCCATGCCCGGATTCCCGGTTCTATTTAGATAAGCCGGCTTATCAGCACGACTAACCAAACTGCCATTACCCTTCAATAACCAATGACCCGGTAATTTACTCTGCAAACCCTGAACAGCTTCGAATCTATTTTCCTGCACCGCGCGCGTGCTGACTCCTAATATGCCCGCGGCTTCACCGGGGTGGGGTGTAAAACAAATTCTATCCTTGCTGGGTGTTACTACTCCTGCCGCTATCAGGTTTATTGCATCTGCATCAATCAAAGTGGGTAAATCATTGCGTAGCACGCAGTGCAACATTTGCTCAGCCCAGGAATCTGTCCCTAAGCCCGGACCGATTACCACTGCAGTGCATTTATCCAGCAAGGGCTGCAGATAATTGTAGTGCTCAACCTGATGAGCCATAACCTCTGGAGCCTTTGATAATAGTGGAGCCAAACTGGATTCCCGAGTCGCCACTGAGATTTTTCCAACACCCAAAGAAAGCGCTGCCTCCGCCGCCAAAATTGCAGCACCGGCCATGCCGCTATTGCCACCAATAATCAGAAGATGCCCATAGCCTCCTTTGTGAGCGCTGGCGACACGGGCAGGAAATACTTCTTTCACTTTTTTAGACGTCAATATTTCGTGGGGGCTTAGTGGCAAATCATCCGGTGCATTTATTTCCAAATCATCCACGATCAATTCGCCAACGCAATTTTGAGCGCAGCCTGTCAACAAGCCCCGTTTGGCACCAATAAAGCTTATGGTGATATCGGCCTGAATAGCCTCCGTCGCGCAAGCTCCAGTATCAGCATTTATCCCTGATGGCACATCTAAAGAAACCACCGGCAAATTTGATTGGTTAATCCGCTGGCAGGCATCTAAGGGTCTGCCCCTTAGCTCACCTGAAAAGCCAATTCCAACTAAGGCATCAACCAGCAGACCAGCTTGGTCGACTTCCTGACCAGTTAAGTCGGGAAGCTTATTAATAACCTCCTGCACTCTTTCCAATGCAAAGTTTCGCGCTTGCCTGGCTGCATCTGATAATTTTTTGGGGTTCGATAAATCAATTAGGCAAACGGACCAATCAGCATCCGCTGCGAGTCCTGCCACTACAAACCCGTCTCCGCCGTTATTGCCGCCGCCACAAAATATATAGAGCTTTGTAGCGGGCGAATATGACTGCTCAATTACCTCAAATGCGACTCTGCCGGCCTTGGTCATTAATTGAATGCCTGATACTCCCTGTACCTCCATAGCAAAAGCCTCCAACGTCCGGATATCGGCGACGGAATAACAGGAGTGGATTTCAGAGAGTTCGATTCTGGCCATAGTCAAATCAAGAATTCAGATAATAAAATAACAGCTGTCTAGGACAGGCCCTAGTAAAGTCCGGCATTATAGGACACCTACCTCCGCCACATAGAATAATCACCCGAAAGAAAATGGAAGAACAAGCGGCTTTCAGCCTACTAAGAGCGAAAATTGACGAATGGGCGGCTGCCGAGGGCTTTGCCAAGGCGGGCGTTGCCGATTTGTACCTGGATCAGGCTAATCACCATCTTCGCAATTGGCTGTCGCAAAAGTATCAGGCGGATATGAACTGGATTGAGGATAGGTTGGAGCTTCGAGAAAATCCACAAAGCCTTGTCCCGGGAGCGCTTCGCGCTATCTGTTTTCGAATGGACTATCTGCAAGATAAGATCCAACCGCTACAAATATTGGAAGATCCTAGCAAGGCTTACGTTTCCCGCTACGCCTTAGGCCGTGATTATCATAAATTAATTCGCAAAAAACTCGCGCGCATCGCCGGACAAATACAGGATTGGGCTGATCGAGAACTCGAGCAACGCCCTTTTGTAGACAGCGCTCCGGTAATGGAAAAACCTCTAGCGCACAAAGCCGGACTAGGTTGGATTGGGAAGAACACGCTTTTGTTATCGAAGGAAGGTGGGTCCTGGTTCTTTTTGGGAGAAATATTAACCTCGTTGGAACTTCCGGTGGACATCCATCAAGAAGAGGATCAATGCGGCAAATGCAAAGCCTGTATGACCTGCTGCCCAACGGACGCCTTCCCGGAACCCTATGTGCTGGATGCTCGAAAATGTATCTCCTACTTAACTATTGAGAACTCCGGGCCTATTCCATTAGAACTGCGAAAACCTATGGGGAATAGAGTATTCGGCTGCGACGATTGTCAGCTGGTATGTCCTTGGAATCGTGATGTCAGTCTTAGCACTAATGATCACTTCACTCCGCGTCACCAGCTTGAAAATTCAGCTCTGGTTGATATTTTCAGCTGGGATAAAAATAGCTTTGAGGAAAAAACCGCCGGCTCGCCCATTCGACGAGCCGGATTCGAGCAATGGCAACGAAACATTGCGGTAGGTTTAGGTAACGGTCCTGCTTCAGCCGAGGCGATTAACGCTTTGCAGATGCCTAAGGACCACTCACCTTTAGTGCGTGAACATATAGAATGGGCTCTCAATCAATTAACAGGCCCCAATAAATCCAAATGACAGATTCCGAGAATTTCGATGCGCTTACCGGTAATTTACTTCTTGCTATGCCGGGCATAGCGGACCCCTTTTTCTCGCAAACCCTAACTCTTATCTGCGAACACTCTATGGAGGGTGCAATGGGTTTGGTTATTAACCAGCCCACTGGAGTGTCATTACAAGAAGTCTTTGAGCAGTTGGAATTTTTCGATGTCTCCACCGACGCAATGCAAAAACCCATAGGCTATGGCGGCCCCGTTGGAAAAGATCAGGTATTTATTTTGCATACTAAAGACAGAGAAAAAAAATGGTCTTCATCATTCGAAGTAATGAAAGGTATAGAGCTAACTGTATCTCAAGACATCGTCGAAGCCGTCTCCAAGGGCAATGGACCGGATAAATGGCTATTTGTGTTGGGATACGCAGGCTGGGGGGCGGGGCAGCTTGAAACTGAACTGGTCGGTGACTCCTGGATTACCATGCCGGCAACTGAGCAACTTATTTTCGATACGCCAGCAGAAGAGCAACTCAAAGCTGCTGCCTCCAATCTCGGAATTGAATTTAGCCGCCTAGCTACCACCGCAGGCAGCGCATGACAGAACAATTGCTCTGCTTTGACTTCGGATTAAACAGCATTGGCATTGCCACGGGGCAGACAGACTTAGCAATCGCGACTCCATTGCCGGAGATAAAAGCTAAACAGGGCTCGCCCGATTGGACTGCACTAGGCGAATTGATAGCAGAATGGAACGCGAAGCGTCTGCTAATCGGCTTACCCTTAAATATGGACGGCACCGAAAGCGAACTTAGTGCCAGGGCTCGTAAATTTGCAAACCGGTTAAACGGTCGATTTAACCTTCCAATTGAAATGGTCGACGAGCGACTGACTAGCCACTCGGCTAAAAAAGAAATCGGGGAAGTGGGCCATAAGGGCGACTATAAGAAAAAGCCTATCGACTCAGTAGCCGCCTGTTTTATTTTGGAGCAGTTCTTTAACGACCAGAAATAGTCCGAGGAATAGAAATACAGGATTAGAACAAAGAACCGCCTTTTTCCTCTTCCTCAGTTCCTTCCATTATCAAACCGTCAGTTTCCTCATCTTTCCCAGGAATAGCATCGCTCGATGGTAAGAATATTCTTGTATTTTTTTCATTGATGCAATCAATCATAGCCGCAAAGGTGGTATTTGGCGAGAGCCTATTGGACCTATTACCAATACTATGCCGTTTGGCTGCATACAGGCAGTTTTAAAAGTATTGCCCATGCCCAGTTTTTCCATAGTCAGAACCTTGGAAGGAATGGTTCTAAATACTCCACCACAACCGTGATTCTAATTGAAGGCGTTTACTCGGAAACGCGATAGATCCGGAATTTCAAATGAAAAATCTGTCTCTAACAACTCTTCAAAGTCTTTACGTTGCTTGTGATTCATAACTTCATAAATCGAGCCATGTACTTCTTTGTGCTCCATAGAAGACAGGTTAATTCTGCGAATATCCCCATCGACGCGTATCATGCATGAAAGCACGGCACAAAGGTGCAAATCAGATGCGTCTTGCTTAACTGCAAAGGCCAAAAGTTTAGTAATATCCACTCAGTAAGTTTCACATTGGTTGGGGATAATGCCCAGAATATCCGAAAAGATTGAGAGCGCACAAACTCGACTTGCCGTAGCGGCAAAAAGTGGGGCAGTTCCACTGCTGCTCGCAGTCAGTAAAACCCGCTCCGAAAATGATGTGCGTGAAGCTGTAGCCTGTGGATTGCTTAACTTTGGCGAAAATTACTTACAGGAAGCCACGGCCAAAATAGAGGCTTTAACTGGTCTTAATATTCTTTGGCACTTTATTGGTTCCATTCAAAGTAACAAGACAGCGGACATAGCCAATCAGTTTGACTGGGTGCATACCTTAGATCGTATAAAAATTGCTCGGCGGCTTTCAGAGCAGCGGGCGGAAACCATGCCGAACTTAAACCTGCTGATACAACTGAATATCGATAATGAAGACAGCAAAGGCGGAATAGATCCCTCTGAATTAATGAACTTGGCAGCGCAGATTGTCGAGCTGCCCAAAATCACACTGCGTGGCTTGATGGCTATACCTGCTCCGAGAACGAAGTTCGAAGATCAGCTTGAAATTTGCAAGCAAATACACAATTACTACCTTCAGCTACAACAGCAATATCCCGAAGTTGATACACTCTCGATGGGCATGTCCGCAGATTTAGAAGCGGCAACCCAAGCCGGTAGTAATCTGGTTCGCATAGGTACAGATATTTTTGGGCCTCGCCAATAAAAGCGACCCTCTTAATCAAGTTATATTATTAAGACAGGATAGGTACATAGATTTGGAAATTCATTACCCAAGCATCGGTTTTATCGGCGCTGGCAATATGGCAACAGCTCTTATTCGCGGCATACTGGCAAAGGGTTACCCGGAAAATAGAATCCTTGCTTGTGACCCCTCTGCAGAGCAATTAGATAGTCTCGCGGAAAGCATTAACTCCCATAAAATTACCACTAGTTTGGACAGTAGCGCTGCTAACGATAGCGATATTTTAGTACTTGCAGTAAAACCCCAAATATTGCCCGAAGTAGCAAAAAAATTGAGCGCACACATTGATTCTGACGCCTTAATTGTTTCCGTCGCAGCAGGCATTACATTGGAACTTTTACAATCCTATCTAAAGGGTAGACCTACTGTCCGTTGCATGCCAAACACTCCAGCCTTATTGGGCGAAGGGGCCAGTGGACTATTTGCCAGTGACAATACCACTCAGCAGCAGAAAGATTCTGTGAGTAACATTTTTGAATCCGTCGGCATTGTCGAATGGCTAAACAAGGAAACCGATCTCGATTTGGTAACCGCCGTATCCGGCAGTGGTCCGGCCTACTTCTTTCTGTTTATGGAAGCCATGATAGATGCCGCTGTTGAAATGGGTTTAGATAGAGATGCCGCTTATAGATTGTGTGTTCAAACTTCTAGTGGTGCCTCACTGATGGCAGCTCAGAATCAGGACATCGCAGAACTAAGAAAAAGAGTTACCAGTCCAAATGGCACCACAGAAAAAGCCATTGCTGCTTTTGAAAACGGTGGCATTAGAGCATTGGTTAAAAAAGCCATGCAGGATTGCGCAGATCGTTCCGTGGAAATGGCCAAAGAAGCCGCAAACAAATAATAAGAGACCTTTGCACGGAAGAATATTTAACTTTCAGGCAAGGGTCTCGTTAAGCCCAGTACGGATAACAAACTTGGCATTACAGAGGTAAAAAATGCAGGAAATTGGTCTATATATTGTTCAAACCCTTGGCGGCTTTTATTTAGCAATATGTTTGCTAAGAGTGATGCTGCAATTAGTGCAGGCCGACTACTACAACCAGATTAGCCAATTCATAGTGCTAGCCACCCGAGCACCAATTCAGGTTCTTCGTCCGCTACTGCCAAACTGGGGCCGACTAGATTCAGCGGCCCTTGTGTGGGCTATTTTGGTGGCCGTACTGGGTATTCAAATTTCAGCACTTATTGTGGGCTATCCACTTGTTAATCCACTCGACAGCATTGTCTGGGCCCTATTGGGACTGGCCCAAATATTTCTCAATATCGTTTTTTACGGGTTAATGGCGGTAATAATTATTAGTTGGCTCACGGCCATGGGTGGCATGCGCATATCCCATCCTGTTATTGGGTTGATGAATCAAATTGTGCGGCCCTTTATGACACCTTTTCAGAAGATTCTGCCTCCTTTTGGTGGCATTGACCTCTCGCCCATCCTACTGTTTATGACAATAACCGTTCTGCAAAAAATAGCATACGAGATGGCATCGAGTGCTAGGCTAATCCCGGACTTTGTGCTGGGCTACTAGCTAGCCAAACCAAAGACTTTAAATTCTGTGTCTAATACTCCTTGGGCGTGGCAGGACAAAAATCTCAAATTGATGGTGCATGTTCAGCCGGGTTCAAAATCCACGCAGCTCGCCGGATTGCATGGGGGTCGGCTCAAGATTCGTCTAAAGGCTCCACCTGTCGACGGCAAAGCAAATAAGCTCCTGGTCGCTTTTGTCAGTGAACTATTTAAGGTACCAAGGTCCTCGGTCAGTATCGACAAAGGCGAATCCAGCCGCCAGAAAACTCTGGTGATAGAAGATCCTCAATTTTTACCCACAGAGTTTTTGACCCTACAAACCAAAAAGACCATGGTTCCAACCCAAGATTCTCAGTAGACTTGCACGCTGTCGCAAGACATCGACCGATTTATAAAAAGATAAGATGAATCAACAAAATAGTTCCAGGCCAACTACTGAAAACTCAGTAGGCATAGTCACACCAACATCGGTGGATATTAAAGATCCACTGACGCTGGCCTGTGGGCAGGTACTTTCTGAATATCATCTGGTCTACGAAACCTACGGCGAATTGAATTCTGACAATTCAAATGCCATTTTGATTTGCCATGCCCTCAGCGGTAACCATCACGCCGCGGGGTACCACACAGATAATCCCAACGAGAAACCGGGCTGGTGGGACAATTGCATCGGCCCCGGCAAACCCATTGATACCAATAAGTTTTATGTGGTGGTGCCAAACAATATAGGCGGTTGCCACGGCTCTACAGGACCAGCATCAATCAATCCAGAAACTGGGAAAATTTGGGGGCCAGACTTCCCTCCTCTTCGCTTCCGCGATTGGGTAGATAGCCAAGTTCAACTTTCGGATCTCCTGGGAATCCAGACCTGGGCCGCAATAGTGGGTGGAAGCCTAGGCGGAATGCAGGCCATGCGTTGGTCATTGGAATATCCGGATCGCCTGAAACACTGTCTGGTAATTGCCTCTGCCATGAACCTTTCGCCACAGAATATCGCCTTTAACGAGATGGCTCGTCAGGCCATTCTGGCAGATCCTGATTTCTGCGAAGGCCGTTATCTCGAGCAAGACAAAGCGCCGAACACTGGACTGGCTCTAGCCCGCATGATTGGTCACGTCACCTATTTATCGCAATCCCAGCTGGAAGAACGCTTTGGGAGAGAACTGCGCGCTGGTAGTTTTGAGCGCGGCAACGACAATCCTATACAGTTTGAGATCGAGTCTTATCTCAAATATAAAGGCGACCAGTTTGCCGAAGAATTTGATGCCAATACCTATATGGTCATCACGCGCATGTTGGATGTATTTGATCTAGCGCGGGAATATAACGACGATCCGGTTGAAGCCTTTTCACAGGCAACCTGTCGTTACTTTGTTGCCTCCTTTTCTACTGACTGGCGTTTTTCACCGGACCGATCCGAAGATATTGTTGGTGCCCTTATTGGCGCCAAAAAACATGTGTCCTATCTAAATATTGAAACCGACAGAGGCCACGATGGCTTTTTGTCAGATATTTCTCGATATATAGAGGGCTTAGGCATCTACCTGAGCAATGTTGCAGAGGAAATCGAAGATGCGAGTTGATTTCGAAGTCCTGAAAAGCTGGGTGCCCCAGGGTGCTCACGTGCTCGATCTTGCCTGTGGCGACGGTACTTTGCTGCATAGTCTAATGGACGATCGCGGAGTTACGGGCTACGGCTTGGAAAACGATCATCAATCTATTGCCCAGTGTATTGAGAAGGGCGTAAACGTAATAGATAAAGAACTGGTGCGCGATCTCAATGGCTTCCAGGACAACTCCTTTGATCTGGTCATCATGACTCAGGCCATTCAGGTTATGAAATTCCCGGATATTATTCTGGACGAAATGCTGCGCGTCGGTCGCGAGTGCATAGTTACCTTTCCGAATTTCGGAAATATTCGCACGCGTGGACATCTGGCTCTGCGCGGTAAAATGCCCGTAACCAAAAAACTACCCTATCAATGGTACGACACGCCCAATATCCATTTCTGTACCGTTACGGATTTTCAGAACCTGTGCAAAAGCAAAAATTACCGCTTTATCAATCAGGCAACTCAGGCGGAACTGCTATTTAACAAGCAGTTGAAAGGTCTTTGGCCAAACCTGTTCGCTGAAACCGCGATCTACCATTTAACTAAAAAAACGGCTGAAACAGAATGAAACTAAAACTTATGGCGTTAGTAATTGGCGCCTTATTCATGGACCAGGCCTCGGCACAAACGGATATATCCAAAACCTTTGGCGACTATAAAGTTTATTACTCTGTATTTAACAGCAGCTTTATTACACCGGAAATTGCCGAGATCTACGGGCTAACCAGAGCCGCTGACCAGGCAATTATAAATATCTCTTTGATTCGAACATCACCCGAAGGCGATAGCCTAGGACTTTCCGCCAGGATTAGCGGGCAAACCCGAAATTTAATTATGCAGTCCCTGCCTCTCAGATTTATCGAAATCGATGAAGGCGATGCCACCTATTATCTGTCCGATTTTTTCTTTGAAGATCAGGACCCTCTGCATTTCACCATTGAGGTAAGTCACGAGGGCACAAGAGTTCCTTACGAAGTAAATTTCACTCGCACTCTCTACCACGACTGACTCATACAAACTCAGTCAAGCCTAAGAAGTAAGTGATTATGAATAAAATCGTTCTCGCATCAGGTAATAAGGGCAAGCTAAAGGAGCTGCAAAGTAGGCTGGGGCATATTGCTGACTTTGTACCTCAGTCCGACTTTGATCTCGAAACACCCGAAGAAACTGGCAGTTCCTATCTCGAAAATGCATTACTAAAAGCGCGTTACGTATCTGAGCAAACCGGGCTGCCCGCTCTAGCGGATGATTCAGGGCTTTCCGTGGACTACTTAGAGGGCGCACCGGGTATATATTCAGCTCGCTTTGCCGGTGAGGAAGCTACGGACCAAGATAACAACGACAAGCTACTAGAGAGCTTACAGGCCGTTCCTCATGAGAACAGAGGCGCCGCATTTCACTGCGTTCTCGCATTGGTATACCCAAATGATGAGCCGGGCCCTATCCTCTGCGAAGGCATTTGGCAGGGAAGGATTTTTGAATCTCCCCAAGGGGAGAATGGTTTTGGTTACGACCCTTTATTCCAACCCGACGGGATGGACTGCGCCTCTGCTGAACTTAGCCCGGAACATAAAAATCAGATAAGCCACCGAGGTAAAGCCATGGCCATGTTGATTTCCCGGCTTACTGAATAGCTCCGATTTATTGAATAGAGGGCTAGCTAATCCTTATCGGCTTGCTTTGCGACCTTATGTTTTTCGTCACTTAAGCCCAAGTGCCAATAGCTGCTAGCGTAAATTTCGCCGCGCTGAACCTCTTTTTCCAATTTCAAATAGCGCCGAATTGCCCGGGAAGTGTGGAACTCGCTGGCGATCCACATTGAGGGCTTACCCGATAAAAATTCGAACTCTTTAACTTTATCCAAGAGAGGAAATGATTCTTTATCTGCGTGCAGATTTATTACCCAATGAATTTCCATTCCGGCGGGGATTGGCAGATCTTGCACGTCTTCTGCAGTAATAATTTCAACAGCAATATAGCCTTTCGCATCTGCGGGTAGCTGCTCGATATTTGCGCTTATAGCGGGCAGCGCAGTCATATCACCAGCAATTAAAAACCAGTCTGCCTCAAAATCCACCAGTTTTTTGGCTCCGGGACCTACCACGGCTATTTGATGCCCTACCTCCGCTTGCTCCGCCCAATCTGCAGCGGGTCCGCCGTCAGCGTGCAACACAAAATCCAGTTGTAGAACGTTCGCGGCAGCGTCAAACTCGCGAATGGTATAACTGCGCACAACCGGCTGACCATCCAGTTCGAGCATTAGCTTCACATAGCCGCTTTCCTGCCCTTCTGGAAAATCGTTCAGGTCGGAGCCAGTCAGGCTTATACGACGCATATTGGGAGTGACATCTAAAATATTACTGACGCTAAGTACTCGAGGTTCTTTGTTGCGGGTGGAAGATTCAGCCATTTATATTCTGTGCGTTGTGAGTTGTGCGTCATTCTCTGCAAAATAATAGAAATTGCAATACCCTTTTCAAACTACAAATTGAGTTTTGCCTATTACAATTCAGCTCTTCAAGCCCGAAGAATTGATTACTAGTAGCTTACTAATCTGCATTTCTTCAAAAGTATAGGGAATGCCTGCCACGCCCTGACCAGACTCTCTTAATCCGGTAAAAGGCATCCAATCTACTCGAAAAGCAGTATGGTCATTTACCATCACGGCCGCAGCATCCAGGTTGCGTTGAATATACATAGCCTTGCCAATAAATTCGGTGTATAAAAAACCCATGGATGAAAACCGCTACCAAAGCTTCGATGAATTTTGGCCCCTCTACGTTCGGGAACACGCCAAAACACTTACCAGAAACGTGCACTTCTGTGGCATCACCCTGATGATTCCTATAACGATCTATGCGGCACTCAATAGTCTCTGGGTTCTATTGCTTCTGCCGGTTTCTGGCTACGGATTTGCATGGACCTCGCATTTCTTTATAGAGAAAAACCGTCCGGCAACGTTCAAATACCCCTATTGGTCTCTACTGGGTGACTTCAAAATGTTTGCTCTTATGTGCACCGGAAGAATGCACAATCAAGTGAATCAACATATCAGGAGAGAATTATGAAAACTTCTATCAAGATATCCTGTATTGCAGCCCTCCTGAGCATTTCAGTTAGTGCATTTGCCCACCACGGGTGGCGCGGATATACAGTCGACTATAACTTCACCGCCACCGTGACTTCCGTGACATTTAGAATGCCTCACGCATACATCATTGCCGAAGATGAAGCGGGCACAGTATGGAATTTATTCCTCGCGCCGGCGGATAGAAACCGAGAGTTCGGCTATGACGAAGACTCAATTCCAACCGGAGTTGTTATTCAGCTTGTCGGTCAACACCAGTCAGGCGGTACAGAAGGTAAGGTGCATTTTGCCAACAGCCTAGCGGGCGAGAATTACTATACCTACTACTATGACAACGGCTCGACGAGCTGGGAAAGGCGTTAAAACGGAGTTAGATACATTGAGCATTCAAACCAAGTTATCTATCTGTATTCTTAGCCTTTGACTAGTTTCATTCAATGCAGCGCGTGCAGTTAGCTTATCGGACAGATTCTACGGCGGTCTTGTAAGTGTAGAATCTATAATCTCTATAATAGGCATTCTCCAATAATTGTCGGTATAACCGTTATGCTTGGGGTGGTTCGCCAAAATATCCTAAACCGCCCAGCTAGGTTTATATCTGACAGGTATCTTACCTATTATCGGTTATATACTAGACCCTTTCGCGGCATACCTACTAGAGACGGCGTACCTTATCTGGTTGCCATCAACTATCTTGCTTTTCGCTAGTGCAATCATAATTGTGTCCGAAGACTTCGATCCAATTTGACTGGATCATAAGCGCGGCAAATAGCGCTTATCTACTAGATTTAGAAAGCCCTATTCCTGAAAACGAGTTAGGCTTTTTTTGCCCGGGTCAACTGTAAGGACTAACCGTTACGCGCCACTCCTATCTATTAATCATCTATAGGGCCATACTGATATCGTTACTTAATTAATTGGGTATTTAAACCTAAGTCACTGGTGACAATATTGACAATGGTCCTTAGATTAGTCCAATCTGGCCCTATGTTTATGACATTACAAAAGGTGGAAATAATCATGAGCAAAGGGCAAGACAGTAAAAAAAACAAAAAAAAGAAGCCGCTTTTAACTCCTAAAGAAAAGAAAGCAGCAAAGGCAGCCAAGAAAGTCGAATCCAACGTTCTTGGCAATTAGCGCTTAATTAACAGAATTAGAAAGGCTCGCTCCCGAGAAGGAGTGGGGCTTTTTTATTGTCTACGGAGCGGCTAACAACGAACTTTCTTCAGCGGAACCCACAATCGTGGGAACTAATCTGCTGCTAACTATTTTATTTTAATTTGAGTAACTGATATAAAGGAATCTGACTTTTCAGGGTTTAGAGCAGATGGATAAAAAAGCAATTAGCCTTTTATTACTAAGATTATCGACGGGCATCTATTTACTGGTTTTTGGAGTGGATAAATTCACGGACATGGAACATGCACTAGGCATCTCGACAAGATACTACGGTGGCATGCTCGACTCAGAAACTATAAACCTAGCCATCGGCTTTTTTGAATTGGCTGTGGGTGCTTTGGTGGTGCTGGGGCTAATGCGCAGTTATTCCTATATTGCCCAGTTGGCGATTTATGCGATAGGCATAGTACCCATTATTGGTTACATTCTAGACCCGCTAGCCATGTACCTTGTAGAGGATTCCAGAATTACTTTCTATCCCTCAACCACCTTGGTTGTTGCCAGTCTGATACTTATTATCTTCAAGGAATTCGATACGCTTTCTTTGGATCGTAAACGCGGCAAATAGCACTTATTTAGTAGATTTAGCCTATAGATAAAGAAGGCCTTATTCCTGTAAAGGAGTGGGGCCTTTTTAAGCCCAAGTCAACTGAAATTGATGAATGTGGTCTATACTTGCCAACCCAATTCTTGATTCAAGTAACTTACATGAGCGATATCAAACTTACTTATTTTGACTTTCACGGCGGCCGCGGAGAATCCGTGCGCATGGCGCTGACCATCGGCGGTATAGCATTCGAAGATATTCGTATTTCCTTTCAGCAGTTCGGAGAGTTACGCAAAAGTTTTCCGTTAAATGCGGTTCCGACAATGAAAATCGGTGGCGTGGTTCACACTCAGAGCAATGCTATGACTCGGTACGCCGGTAAGCTGACTGGACTTTATCCGGATGACCTGTGGCAAGCCTTCCTTTGCGATGAGGTTTTGGGAATCATAGAAGATACTTTAAATGCGATGACAAAAACCTTCGGTTTGGAAGGTGACGAAATGAAAGCAGCACGAGAGAAACTTGTGGAGGGACCATATACCCGCGTCCTTCAACTCCTTGATACCCGACTTCAAGCGGCTGGCGGAGAGCATTTTGCCGATGGACGGTTAACGGTTGCAGATTTAAAAGTTTTTGTTTTGTTAAGATCCCTGCATGCGGGAATTCTGGATCATGTACCTACTGATCTAACCAGTCAGGTTGCACCGAAACTGGTGGAATTTATGAACCAGGTGGCAGCAGAGCCGAGAGTCGCAAGCTACATAGCAAAACTTCCTTAGATAGCTCCGCTTTAAAATTTACCGTTGTCGTTCGTCGATTCGGAGCTTGGGGGCACTGCTTCGGTGGTGTTCCAGTGCTCAACTACCTTGCCATTGGCTAGGCGAAAAAGGTAAAAGAACGAAGAGTGAACTCCATTTACAGAACTTTCGCTGGCACTAAGTACAAATTTCCCTCTGCCAATTTGCGATGCATTATGTCGTATTTAGTGCTGATGCTCTGGTCAGAGGCAGGATCGGATAAAGCCGAGCGAAGATTCGACAAGCCATCATTCATGCGCGGGTTATGTTCGGTGTAGCCTTGGTCGTCGATGTATAGATCTAACTGGTCGAATTGGCCATTGATAAGAACCTGACCAACAAGAGAGCGCTCTCCGGAAGATCACAACGAGGCTGCCTTAGATCGATTACACGTATTTCATAATCCATATGCCGATTATCCGGTCGACCCCGAATTCTTCAGAGAGAATAGAGTAGTATAAATTTATCACGATGATGAGAGAGACGAATGGGTCCACTAAGGCAGCTTGGGCTCTTTGCAATTCAGATTGGAGATAGCTTCGCCTAAAGACTAAGTTTCGCTCCAATTGAACGAGATAATCAGGCCCGAGTTCTGCGACAATGCCGCCCATGACAGAACCCAAACCTCTCCCGCCCCTTTCCGCCTATATCCATATCCCCTGGTGCATTCAAAAATGCCCTTACTGCGACTTTAATTCTCACAGCATTGGTGAGGGAGAATTGCCCGAGTTGGACTATTTGTATTCCTTGGCATCAGACCTTAAGGATGACCTGCCTTTGGTTCAAGATCGGACTCTGGAAACGATCTTTTTCGGCGGCGGAACGCCAAGCCTGTTTAGCGATATTGCTATTGGCAATCTGATTACGCTTCTAGAGAAAACGGTGGGCTTTAGCCCCGATTGTGAAATCACTTTGGAAGCCAACCCCGGAACATTTGAGGCTGAGAAGTTTGCGGGTTATCGTGAGCTGGGAGTCAATCGCCTTTCTATTGGCGTGCAAAGTTTCGAAGCGGAGAAGCTGCAAAAACTGGGCCGCATACATTCTTCGGAAGAAACCATAAATGCTTTTGCCATTGCTCGTGAAGCCGGGTTCGATAATATTAATTTGGATTTAATGCACGGCCTGCCGAACCAATCCAGCGATCAAGCGTTGGCGGATTTACAGCAGGCGATTGATTTGAGCCCGGAGCATATTTCCTGGTACGAACTTACTATTGAACCCAATACGGAATATTTCAAACGCCCTCCCCGATTGCCTAACGAATCTATATTGGCAAGCATTAATGGCGAGGGGCTTAGGCTATTGGATGCGGCTGGATATAAGCGCTATGAAACCTCGGCCTATTGTCGAGACAATAAGCGCTCTCGCCACAATATGAATTACTGGCAGTACGGTGATTACTTGGGAATTGGTGCCGGGGCCCACGGAAAGCTTACTGACGAAAATGGTATACATCGTTTTTCTAAATCGCGCGCACCCACTCATTATTTGAACGCCCGCAATGGCTTTCGTGTGGGCGAAACCACTATCGAGAAAGAAGATCAGGCCTTTGAATTTCTGATGAACGCGCTGCGCCTTATTGAGGGAAGCAGCTTTGAAATTTTTGAATCTCGCACAAATTTGAATCGAAAATCGATAGAAAAAACCATAGATAGGCTCTGCAATCTGGGTTATTTGGACCGCGATTCAGAGCGTTTCTGGCCGAACGACAAAGGCGTGCGATATCTCAATAACTGCTTGATGGAATTGATGACTTAATTTATATCGAATATATTATTTATTATTATAAATAATCGATAATAATGGCTTTGAGTATTAGCCTCAGCTAAAATGCGCGGTCTGATGCAATCGCGTATAATCTCCCCCGAAGAAAGCTTTGCATCTTCCAAAGTAAACCAACTACGAGGCCAAAAAATGTCACTTACTATTGGCGTGCCCAGAGAGACGATCGACGGAGAAAAGCGCGTAGCTATAGCTCCTGAAGTAGTTACTAATCTAGGCAAACTGAACGTAAATGTTCTTATTGAATCTGGCGCAGGCGACTCAGCCTATACCCCAGATTCCAAGTTTCAGGGCGACAATCTTAAGTTTGCCAGCTCCGCATCTGAGGTTTATCAGAACGCCGATGTAATTTTTAAAATTCAATGCCCTACTTCTGAAGAAATTTCGCTTCTAAAGAGTGGTACTTTGATTGTGGGTTCTTTTAACCCATTCAAAAATCTTGATCGTATTTCGGAAATGAAAACTGCCGGCCTAACTAGCTGGACAACCGAATTTATTCCTCGTATATCCCGTGCACAGTCTATGGATACGCTTTCTTCTCAGGCAGCTGTTGCCGGGTATTTGGGCGTACTTAAAGCTGCAACGCTAACGGCCAAGTTCTTCCCCATGCTTACTACAGCGGCCGGAACTATCCGCCCAGCCAAGGTACTGGTATTGGGTGCCGGTGTTGCAGGACTGCAAGCCATTGCTACGGCAAAGCGCTTGGGTGCTGTTATTGAAGCCTATGATATTCGTCCAGAGACCAAAGAACAGTGTGAGTCTTTGGGTGCTAAATTTGTTGATACCGGCATCGACGCTTCCGGCGAAGGCGGCTACGCTCGAGAGCTAACCGCTGAAGAACAAGCCAAGCAAAAAGAGATTGTCGATCAGCATATTATCAAGGCTGATTGTGTAATCACTACGGCGGCCATACCCGGCAGACCTTCACCTAAGCTTGTTGATGAAGCCTGCGTTAAAGCTATGCAGCCCGGCGCGGTTATTGTTGATTTGGCCAGTGAAGGCGGCGGTAACTGCGCCCTTACTCAGCCCGGTGAAACTATCGAAGCCCATGGCGTGATTGTTGATGGCCCCCTCAATGTGCCTTCTGATCTTGCCTTGCACGCTTCGGAAATGTTTGCCAAAAACTTGCTTAACTTTATTACTCCCTTAATCGAATCTAGCGAAACTGATGCACAGCTAAAAATCGACTGGGGAGATGAAGTTATTGCTAAGGCGTGCCTTACACACAATGCTGAAATCAAACACGAAATGGTTAAAAAACTAATTGAGGAGAACGGCTAATGACTCCCATTGAAGGCATCGTTGCCCTCTATATATTTATGCTAGCTGCATTTACCGGCTACGAAATAATTTCCAAAGTGCCCGTAATTCTCCACACACCACTGATGTCAGGTTCGAATTTTGTTCACGGCATCGTATTGGTTGGTGCCATGGTAGCCATGGGTCATGCTGAGTCAAACATTGAACTGACTATCGGCTTTATAGGGGTATTCCTGGCGGCTGGTAATGCGGTTGGTGGCTACGTGGTTACGGAGCGAATGCTAGAGATGTTCAAGCCTTCGAAAAAGGAGTCTGACGTATGATCGACCAGATAATCTCCTTTTCTTATTTGATCGCAGCAGCCCTATTTATTATCGGCCTGAAGCGTATGTCTTCCCCGAAAAATGCTCGCCAGGGCATTATCTGGGCTGGCTACGGCATGATCTTGGCGACAGTAGTTACTTTTGCTTATCCGGATTTGCATAACTTTGCGCTAATGGGCGTAGCTATTATCTCCAGCTCTATGTTGGCTTGGTGGTCTGGTAAGAAAGTTGCCATGACCGATATGCCGCAAATGATTGCGCTGTATAACGGCATGGGCGGCGGTGCAGCTGCTGCAATTGCGGCAGTCGAGCTTATTAGGCTAACTACTGAGCACGCCCATCAATCTTCTCTGCCCTTTATGCCACCAATTTATGACCATAGCGTGTCTTTGGCGGTAATGATTCTGGCGATCCTGGGCGGACTTATCGGCACCGTAGCCTTCTCTGGCTCCTTTATTGCTTTTGCAAAACTACAGGGTTGGATGAAGGGTGTTATCCGCTTTAAAGGTCAGCGCGCGCTAAACGGTTTAGCCTTTTTGGGTACGCTTTGGCTAGGTTTCATTATGGCCACTCAGGTTGAAATGATTCCCGGCACTACGCAAATTTTTGCGGGTACTTTTTCAATAGAGATTTTACTGGCCTTCTTCGTTCTGGCTTTGGTATTTGGCGTAATGATGACTGTGCCCATCGGCGGTGCGGATATGCCAGTGGTTATTTCCCTGTTCAACGCCCTTACCGGTCTAGCGGTTGGTTTTGAGGGATTTGTATTGGGTAATGCGGCAATGATGATAGCGGGCACAGTAGTTGGCTCAGCGGGCTTCCTGCTAACCCAATTGATGGCAAAAGCTATGAACCGTTCACTATCTAATGTGCTGTTCTCTAACTTTGGCTCAGGTGGCAGCGGCGAAGCGCAAGAAATCTCTGGTTCTATGAAGCCTATCGAAGCGGCAGATGTTGGTGTGATGATGGCCTACGCCGAGAAAGTTCTTATTATTCCCGGTTACGGAATGGCGGTTGCTCAGGCTCAGCATAAAATCTGGGAGCTAACGCAACTGCTTCGTAAAAACGGTGTGAAAGTTAAGTTTGCTATCCATCCAGTCGCTGGTCGCATGCCCGGACACATGAATGTATTGCTTGCTGAAGCGGGTGTGCCTTACGATATCATCGAAGATCTCGACGAGGTTAACGAAGAGTTCGCAACCGCAGATGTATGTTTAGTTATCGGTGCAAATGACGTGGTGAACCCCGATGCCAAAGACAATCCCGATAGCCCTATTTACGGTATGCCTATCCTGAATGCATGGCAGGCCAAAAACTGTATCGTTATCAAACGCGGTCAAGGTCGTGGATTCTCCGGAATCGAGAACGCGCTTTTCTTTGCTGACAATACCCGCATGCTTTACGGCGACGGTCAGGACGCTACCGGGGAGATTATTAGCGCTGTAAAAGAAATGACATAGTTCGATTGCAAAATATTGATCTAGACAAAAAAGCCGGCACTAGCCGGCTTTTTTGTGCGCATATCGGGCTAACCAGGGTTTAGACTGAAGATTCTGATTTAACATGCTGGCCTAGCGCATCGAGTTGTTTAAGCCCTGCTTCATGCAGCCGCACAGTATTTATAAGAATAAGTTCATTGCCCTCCCTTACCACCGTCATATTGCGGCTGAACTTCATGGGCAGTGGGCGTCGAATACTGCAGCTCCCCGTTACAAAAAATACGCTGGGGAAAATCTCTTCGAGGTCACCGTACTTTATGGCCTATAGGAAATTATTGTTAGGCATTGTCACCTTTCTTCGTTCTCTGAATTCGTTTTAAAGCAATCTTTCAGCATTGCCTTCATTTTATTGTTTCCTAAGCCTAGCAGCAGTTCGATATTTCGTTCAGGAATTAGTTCCGGATTTGGGTAATTCTCCAAAACCCGCATTAGGCTTTGTTCTCTTAAAATATGCAAGATTGGGTAAGGCGATCTATTAGTATAGTTTTCCGCGCCTTCTCGTTGCGTGCCTGCAAACTGGTAATCCGGATGGAAACTGGCAATCTGATAGACACCTTCCATCCCCAGCTCAACCAAGAGATTTTCCGCCTGACTCAAAAACTGGTTGTAGTCGTAAAAGTTAGTGAGTACCGCAGGATGAATTAATAGGGTGGTTTCAATTGCGTCGTCGCTATCGAGAAGCTGCAGCTCATACCTAAGTTGCTGCAGTAAGCCCTCTTCCGTTTTAAGTTCGGTAGCTGAGAAGCGCACTCTCGCCTTAATCAACTCCGCCTTAGCGAAGGGGCAAAGATTTAGACCAACAACGCAGCTTTCGACCCAATTTTGTACGGATTGAACGACTTTTTCCTCCTCCAAAATACCTCACAACTAAATTATTCCTAAAAGATTGGGTCAGCCTATCCCATCCTGCGGCTAAATAGGGTAAAACGACATCATGAAAATCCCTAAGCGGCTACAGCCACTCTTCGACGACGGTCTTATCGACGAAGTTATCTCCCGATTGATGAGCGGTAAAGAAGCGGACGTCTATGTGGTGCGCTGTGGAAATGATATTCGTGCCGCCAAAATATACAAAGAAGCTGCTAAACGGAGCTTTAAACAAGCGGTTACCTATCAAGAGGGCCGCAAGGTGCGCAATAGCCGACGTGCACGCGCCATGGAAAAGGGTTCTAAGTTTGGTCGCAAACAGCAGGAAGAGATCTGGCAGAGCGCAGAAGTAGACGCCCTGGTTCAGGTTGGCCGCGCCGGAGTAAGAGTTCCAGAAACCTTTGGTTGTCTTGAGGGCGTTCTGCTAATGGCGCTGATTACTGACGAAGACGGCAATGTAGCGCCTCGTTTAAGCGAAGTAGCAATGTCTGCCGAGCAGGCCATTGAAGACCACGATCTAGTTATGAAATATGTGTCCCGCATGCTCTGTGCAGGCATAGTTCATGGAGATCTATCTGAATTTAATGTGTTGGTAGATGAGTACGGTCCGGTAATTATTGATATGCCCCAGGCAGTAAATGCCGCAGCCAATAACAATGCGCAAAGCATGTTGCTGCGAGATGTAGACAACATGAAGACCTACTATGGCCAGTTTGCGCCATCGCTGCTTAACAGTAAGTATGGCAAAGAGATTTGGGCGCTATATGAAGAGGGTGACTTAACTCCAGAGACCGAGCTTACCGGCTTATTTGAAGACCCAACTGAATCTGCCGATGTAGACGGTGTGCTGCATGAAATTATGGCCGCCATGGCAGAAGAAGAAGAGCGGTTGGAGCGTATTCGAGAAGCGGAAGAAGACTAAGCCTCAGCCTACGCAATTCCATTCGTTTACTATTAATTGAGTTCGCCATACAAAATATCGAGCCAATTCCACTGGCTGAGTAAAGGTTACCGGATTAACAATCCTTATATGGTAATTAAGACGCTGCTGATCATCAGAAAGCATAAATCGCTCGGTCAATCGGATATTTTTATCCATAGGTGTACCCAGGTCATCGAATGCTGCCGCATCAATATTAGCGGTCTCTACTGCCAGCGTATTCGTTTCCTAGCTTCCCGAGGAATAACCGAGCGGCGCCCAGCTGCCGTCCGAGTTCTGGTTTTGTTCGCCCATATGAACCCGACGCTCTCCATCGTCCTCATGAAAGCGAATTAAAATATCCTCGCCCTATTGAAAAAATTCGATGGGGTGCGGAGTAATCATCAAAAAAGGCATGTCCTTTTCCCAGCAACTGAGTTGTACCTTTATGTCGGGTACCCAGTTTTCCTTAGCGGCAGCGGCGGCTTCCGTCAGTGAGTAGCCTCCCCTAAATATCGGCAACGAGCTATGTAATATTGTGCTCCGAACCCCAAAAATTTCATCTGCCGAGTCTCGCGCTTGTTCGGCTACTTGATTGTCAAAACTGGCTGAAGAGTTTGGCCATTATCCGGGTCGGTAAAATAGGGAGTAGATCCGCGATCTACCAAAACTTCCCTGCCGTTCATCCGCAAGAGATTGTTGCCGACCGCAGCCGGGAGGCCACCGAACTAATAAGCAGTGCCAAAATTTCGTATGTGAATTGATTCATTTTACCCTCCAACTTTCGATTAGCTTTTGATCAAATATTTCTCATCGCGGTTTTTAGTAAACCCAAGGTGTTTAAAATATCTTCATCCAATTTAAGATTTTCTTCAAAAAACTCAGCGTATATTGCCTGTAAATCTGCCAATTCTAAAAAATCCGGATGATATACCTCTGCAATATCAGCGTAATGAACCCGCAGGTCACCTTTGCGCACAAAGAGTTCGTAGATATGTACTGCAAGATTAGTCATTGGGATATCGCCCATTTTTGCATAGCTAGGGGCATAGTCCTGGCTGGCCTCAATTTCTCCAAAGTAGCGGTTTTCTTTTTCCACTACCCAGGCATGTGCCAGAAACACTTCACCTATCGATTGCCCGCCCACGATCATGCCGTGCTCACCGGTTAATTCTTGATCGATTTTTTGATCATAGGTTACTAGGGCCAAAGTTCGAGTTGTTCGAACTCCGTTCGCCAGTGAGTGTAAATCTGAAACTCGGAACTGGTCGCCGTTTTTAAGCACTTCAATTTGATAGTTACCGAATATTTTTTCTATGCGTTGGCTGTTAAGCAGCGGACGTGAGGATTCGCGAGCAATATCTTGCGAGCCATCTACGGGCTCCGCCATTACATGTGGAAAACCCAGGGTGCCACTAACCAGAAGTTGCGCAAAAAGGATTTTATTTATATTCATAACTATATGTTTTAATGGATTTTACAAGAAAATATTAAGGGGCCAATTGTAACGCTGGCTCTTGCAATAAAGCGAATTGTTCTCGCAGTTCTAATATATGTTCACCCCAGTACCGCTCGGAATTGAACCAGGCAAAATGCAATGGAAATGCCGGGTCATCCCAACGCCGTGAAAGCCAAGCGCAGTAGTGCATCATTCGCAGTGTTCGAAGGGGTTCTATCAGCTGTAGCTCAAGCGTATTAAATGGTTGAAATACTTCATAACCTTCCACCAATTCGTTCATTTGCACGGCTTGCTGGAACTTGTCACCAGACACCAGCATCCACAAATCCTGAATTGCCGGAGCCATGCGTGCGTCGTCAAAATCTACAAAGTGCGGCGCGTCATCTCGCCATAAAATATTACCAATATGGCAATCAGTGTGTGTGCGAATCCAATCGACTCCTTCGCAGGTAATAAACCGCTGTCGAATAATACCTAGCAGATCGTTGCAAAGGGTCTCATAGGGCTCTTTCAGGTAGTCCGGAATCATGTGATCTAGAACATAATCCATGCTGTCCTGACCATAGCTTTTAATGGTCAGGCTGGTGCGGTGCTCAAAAGGTTTTGACTGGCCTATACGATGCATCTGGCCCATGCATTGGCCAAGAGTGAAGAGATTGTCAGGATTATCCAATTCCGGTGCGCGCCCACCCCTGCGTGGAAATACCGTAAGCATAAAATTTTCATAATGCAGAAGGCTTTGTTTTTCTGAATTGAGCCAAGGCGTAACTGCTGACAATTCATGCTCTTCCAGCTCGAAGGTGAAGTCGTGTTCTTCCTGTATCTGCTCAGGAGACCAGCGGTCTGGCCGATAAAATTTTACGATGACGGGTTCGGCGTCTTCCAAACCGACCTGATAAACCCGGTTTTCATAGCTATTTAACGCCAGCATTCGACCATCAGTTTGAAAGCCCTGAGCTTCCACAGCTTGCAACATGTAGTCCGGCGTTAGCTTCGCAAAGGCATGCTCTGGAGCTTGCGAATCATCAGGTTTAATCGGTTCTAATTTGTTCATTACAGGGATTTATTCATCGCGGTTTTTAGAAGCTGTACTCAAGCAGCGATACGATTTTCTAGATAATTAATTATGTCGGAGGAATCAAAGATCCAGCGCACTTCGTTATTCTCTTCGGTTCGTAAACATGGCACTTTTAACTTACCACTGCCGGCAATTAATTGATCGCGAGCCGCTTCGCTGCGCTTGGCGTCACGAAGCTCTAAATTTATTCCATTGCGTTTCATAGCCCGACGGACTTTTACACAAAAGGGGCAGGCGAGATACTGATAGAGAATTATGCCGGTAACTTTGGCATCAACTTCCGCTTGGGCTTGTGCATCCCGCTTGATAGTTCGTGGCGTAAATATCCAGTCAAAAAATAGAATAAGGGCGCCTAAAATCTTGTGAATAACCGACATTCCAACTCCAGTAGGGTCATTGTGAGCGGCACGCAGAATATCACTCTATTGCTGCTTAAGCTCACTATCACTTCACTTTCCTCGGCGATAGACATATCTTGGTTGGTATTGCGCACAATTATCAAAATGTGGGAAGAAATACCATTAATGCAAACAAGCTGACAAAGCGGAACTAACCAACATGAATGGGTCGCATCACTGCTGGCTGGAGTGTGGCGTAAACCCCTTGCTCGCGAAGAAGCTGAGCGGCCATGCCAATAGTATTGTTCGCTAAGATCTCGGCGCGACATTTGGCCTAATAGAAATAGTCACAAATAAACAACAGATTCGTTCGAAAATGCGCCGGCTTTACTGGAACCACGCCGCATCCAGTGCAAGAATGTCCTACCTAATCTGTAGTAGCAGGAGACTTAATATGCAGACTTTCAAAAAACTCTTATTTATTGGCCTATTTACTTGCTTCGGATTTCTACTGAGCGCATGTAATACCATCAGTGGCATTGGCGAAGATCTGCAAGCCGCAGGTGGCGCCATAACAAACAAAGCCGAAGAAGTGCAGGAAGGCGAAGATTAACGTCAGAACTATATAAATGTCTAATTTCACACATATTAATAGCGAGGGCGAAGCCCATATGGTCGACCTTTCGACCAAATCCGTCACTACCCGCACAGCAATTGCTAGTGCTAAGGTGATATTAGGGAAATCTATTGTCGACAAAATCTATGCTGAGGATATGCCTAAGGGCGATGTGCTCGCCACAGTTCGAATCGCTGGTATTCAGGCGACCAAGCAATGCGCAAGCCTTATCCCTTTGTGCCATCCCCTGCCTTTGGACAACGTATCGGTAGATATCTCCCGTATTGGCGATGACGCCATAGGAATAGAAGTGACTTGTCGCACCACAGGCAAAACCGGTGTTGAGATGGAAGCGCTGACCGGTGCTTCTGTTGCCGCTCTCGCCCTGTACGATATGTGTAAGGCGTTAGACAAAGGAATATCTATAGAGTCGGTTCGCCTGTTGGAGAAAACCGGCGGCAAAAGCGGCGATTGGAAAGCTAAAAATGGGTCTAGCTAGTGACCGTTAAAGTATTACTCTTTGGTCGGCTATCGGAACTTGGCTCTGAATCGAATATCGAACTCGAACTAGCTGGTACTGGATCAACCCCAGAAACCGTCCGCACTAAACTAGGTGTCGATAATTCCGCTTTGGGAAAAGCCCTTAATGAACCGCAAATTCTTGTGGCATTGAATAAAGAGATTGTCTCTCTTGATCACCCATTAAAAGATGGCGACGAACTTGCTTTTTTACCCCCAGTGACTGGCGGATAAATCTTGAGCTCGCAGGTATTGATCACCGAGGCTGACTTTGATCTGGGCACCGAATACGAAAAGCTTTGTGCCGGACTTGCTAATATCGGTGCCATAGTTACCTTTGTAGGAAGAGTGCGAGATCTGAATCGGGGCAATGAAGTTGCAACGCTTGAACTGCAACACTATCCCAGCATGACTGAAAACCTAATGGAAAAAATCATTGATGAAGCAAAGCAGCGCTGGCCTTTAGAACGGGTGCGTGTCATTCACCGTGTAGGTCCCCTGCAACCCAGCAGCCAGATAGTTTTTGTTGGCGTTGCCAGCGCCCACCGCAAAGAAGCTTTTGCGGCTGCTGAATTTATTATGGATTACCTCAAAACTCAGGCAACTTTTTGGAAAAAAGAATCAGGCCGGAAACAGGAGTCGGACCAAAGTAATTCCGAATGGCTAGAAATGAAACCCAGCGATATCGAAGCCGCTGATAGCTGGAAAAAATGAGCCTTAATCATCAGGATTTTTTACGCTACAGCCGCCAATTGATGGCAGCGGATATGGGTGAAGAGGCCCAAGAAAAGCTTAAATCATCCACCGTTGTGGTAGTGGGATTGGGCGGGCTTGGCTGCCCTGCTTCTCTTTACTTGGCAGCCGCAGGTGTGGGAAAACTCGTGCTAATCGATGGCGATGCAATTGAACTCTCGAATCTGCAACGTCAGATTCTTTTCCGGGATTCAGATATCGGTAAATACAAAGCCAAAGTCGCCGCAAAGCGATTGCAAAAATTAGACTCCAATCTGCAAACCGAAGTCCTATTGGAGAATATAGATCGCCAAGGCCTTATTGGTCTTCTTGACGACACCAACCTGGTACTGGATTGCACTGACAATATGGCAACACGCCAAGAGATTAATCGCGCGGCCGTGGCGTACAAAAAACCCTTAATATCTGCGGCAGCCATGGGCTGGGAGGGCCAATTACTGGAAGTTCGAAACGATATTGAATCGGCAGCCTGTTTGGCTTGTGCTTACGGCATCGACCAAGATGAATCCATAATGAATTGCGAAACCGCTGGCGTTATGGGCCCCGTGTTAGGTGTTATGGGTAGCATGCAGGCACTTAGGGCTATTCAAATAATTACCGGCAATAACCCACGCGGTAAAAGCAAATTAGCCCGCTTTGATGGTAAAAGCGGCGAGTGGGTGAACTTTGGTCTTGCAGCTAAAACTGATTGTGCGGTTTGCTCCTGATCCTCTTGGAAACTTGTGTTTTTTGTACTCCCAGAACCGAGGATTGAAAATCCTCGTGCCGGTGGTTCTATTATGAAACGGCACGCCTCATAAACATGCTCTGCTAGGCGGTAAGAGAAGTTGCGGAGAATCCTTGAACGTATATGTTTTAGCTCTACCTGTGCCTACAAAAAGTATTACGGGTTGCTAGAACTATCGTCGACCTAGAAAATTCCGTTTTTGAAACTCAGCATATTAAGCAGACCCTGAGCTATAGAAACATTAGTAAATCGAATTCATAAATCAGATGTACTTAAGTCTTCATTTCTTCCAATTTATCCTGCTCAGCTCTGATGGAATGCTGCTAGAATCCCGCCGCTTCTATAATGGCCTATAATGAAAAACCTAAATTCCCAACAAAGCGAAGCTGTCAAATATAACGACGGCCCTACCCTCGTTCTGGCAGGTGCCGGCAGCGGGAAAACTATGGTGATCACCCAAAAAATCGCCTGGATGCTCGAGAAACTTGAATATTCCCCAAGACAGATAACTGCTGTTACCTTTACCAATAAAGCCGCTCGCGAAATGGATTCTCGGGTTCGTAACCTAATAGGCAAAAAGGCCTGCCGCGGATTACGAATCTGTACCTTCCACCGCCTCGGGCTGGATATCCTTAACGCTGACCTAACTACCGCTGGTTTCCGAAAAGGTTTTTCGATTTTTGACGCTGAAGACGCTTTAAAGCTACTCGGAGATCTCAGCCTAAAGGATATTGATTCCGATCAGCTCGCTATAGGCCGTGATCTTATTTCCCAGTGGAAAAATCAGCTTATAGACCCCATGAAAGCCATCTCTATTGCGAAGGATGACACAGAGTGCCGCGTCGCAAAACTCTATGAACGTTATCAAGAGGCGCTTAAAACCTATAATGCGGTGGACTTCGACGACCTGATTTACCTGCCAGTCAAACTATTTCAATCGGAGCCGGAAATTCGCAATAAATGGCAGCTGCGTATGCGTCATCTATTGATAGACGAGTACCAAGATACTAATCAAGCCCAATACGAACTGGTAAAAATTCTAGTTCAGCACCATATGAAATTCACCGCCGTGGGCGACGATGATCAGTCAATCTATACCTGGCGTGGTGCGCGCCCGGAAAACCTAATCGATCTGAGCCGGGACTATCCAAACTTAAAAGTAATCAGGTTGGAGCAAAATTACCGTTCCACCGAACGCATCCTCAAGTGCGCAAATCAGGTGATCAAAAATAATTCTCACCTTTTTGAAAAAACCTTGTGGAGCGAGTTAGGAACAGGCGATTTAATAAATCTAATTCGCCATAAAAACGAAGAAGATGAGCTAGATTGGGTGGTTCAGGATATTCAATACCGGATGGCTGTCAAGAGCGGCCGAAAGTTTAAGGACTTTGCGGTTCTTTATCGGGGCAATCATCAATCCCGCTTACTTGAGATGAAATTACAGGGACATGGCGTACCCTACAACATTAGTGGCGGCACTTCCTTCTTCAGCCGATCGGAAATCAAAGATGTAATGGCCTATTTAAAGCTGTTAATCAATCCGGAAGACGACGCGGCATTTCTGAGGATCATCAATACTCCTCGACGCCAGATCGGCCCCAAAACCGTAGCGCAGCTTTCCAATTATGTGCATAAACGCGGAGGTAGCCTGCTCCAGGGCTGCTCAGAATTTGGCCTGACAGAGTCCGTAAGTGATCCCGGGCTATCAAGACTGCAATCCTTCGCTCATTGGATGCAAAAGAAAGCCATGCTGACCGATACCAAAGACACTCTGAGCATCATTCGCGAACTACTGTCGGATATTGACTACGAAAGCTGGTTATTTGATTCATCCAGTTCACCAAAAAGCTCTGAGGCTCGTTGGCGTAATGTTAATTTTCTAATCGATTCCATTGGCAAAACCATTTCTTCAGAGGATGGTAAGGAAGAGAGCGAAACCCTTGCAGAAGCGGTCGCGCGAACCCAATTACGAGATATGCTGGAAAATATGGAAGAAGAGTCAGCCGATGACAAAGTGTCTTTAATGACCCTACATGGATCTAAGGGTTTGGAGTTTAGAGAGGTCTATCTGATTGGTGTAGAAGAAGGCATATTGCCTCACCAGAACAGCCTAGAAAAAGACAAGCTCGAAGAAGAACGTCGCCTATTTTATGTCGGCATTACCAGAGCTCAAGAAAGTCTAACCCTGAGCCTGGCTGGCAGCCGTAAACAATTTGGCGAAGTCTCCGGCACAATGCCAAGTCGCTTTATAGAAGAACTCCCGGACGAAGATTTAAACAAAGAAGGATTTGCGGAGAAGAACCCGGAAAAAGCCGAAGCAAAAACCAAGGAAGCCCGCGCAAATCTTCAATCACTGTTTTCTTGATGCTCTATGCGGCATTTGATGAAAAGCTAACTGGCTGTAGTAACCGAAAACACAGACAATAAAAAAGCCGCATAGTTTATGAGCTAGCGGCTCCGTCGATTCTTTAGCTACTACTCGGCAACAGACACCATATAGTCCACAACAGACCTCAGTTCATCTTCTGAGCAGTCCAGGCAGAGCCCATTCACCGGCATAACCAATACGCCACCGACTTCAATTCCGTTAAATACACTGGCATAAAGTGCATCTTTACCTTTGGCGATACGTGGAGCCCACTGCTCAGCATTGCCAAACAAGGGTGCGTTGGAAGCTCCCGTTAGGTGACACGCCATACAGTTAGTATTGTAAATATCTTCGGCAGCTCGTGCACCAGTTGATGCAACTGCGGCTGTCGGACCGGAACAGGCCTCGCCAGCCATACAAACCGAACCTATGGGACTAAGCCTGCCTATCATCGCTTGTTCACGATCAGTTTGGGCAAATGCTGAGCTAATTAATAATACTAAAGCTGAAAGCAGGATCAAGGAAAAACGAATCATAAATAAAACCTTTGCTGTCTGTACTCATAGATGCGGCGCGATTATACCCTCGCTCGAAGCAAAGTTGAATAAAGATAGCTTTTAGTTCTGATTAAGTCGAACCATCGGTTGATTCTTCTCAAACTAAACCCATAATGGTCTTGAACTACTAAGGATATCTCAAGCCGATATCCCCAAACCGAAATTTGTAATTGGAGTTAACAATGAGCGATTTAATGAAGCAGGTAACGGACGCAGATTTTCAATCCGAGGTGCTTGAAGCGGAAGGACCTGTATTGGTTGATTTCTGGGCAGCCTGGTGTGGTCCCTGCAAAATGATAGCTCCAATACTAGAAGAAATGGCCGCTGAATATGGCGATCAACTAAAGATCTGCAAAATGGACGTTGATGCCAGCCGAGAAACGCCAATGAAATACAACGTGCGCGGAATTCCAACGCTTATTATATTTAAAGGCGGCGATGTCGACTCTATGAAAGTGGGCGCGGTTTCCCGTAATCAACTAAAAGAATTTATCGATGCTGCGGTATAGTTTCACTCATTTTCAAAGCACCCCAGACAAAGATCGGGGCGATTGAGTCTGAAACTAGTTTTTAATATCCAGTTGTTACTGTTGCCTTAGCCCCCGAACTCGCTATAATCCGAAACAGGTACTCTCCTAAGCTCCCTTCTGATCAGCTAAAATACTTTATAAATACCTGGTCAGCTCCTCGAGCCGAGTGCTATAAATTTTTTCTAAACACAACCTACCTATACTAGGATTCGTACCATGAATCTGACTGACCTCAAGCGCAAGCCTATAGGCGAGCTCATTGAATTAGCGGCATCAACCGGCCTTGAAAACATGGCCCGTAACCGCAAACAAGATATTTTATTTGCGATTTTAAAACGTCACGCCAAGAGCGGCGCCGATATATTCGGCGATGGCGTTTTAGAAATCCTCTCTGACGGCTTCGGCTTTTTGAGATCTGCAGATAGCTCCTATTTAGCAGGACCAGACGATATATACGTATCGCCGAGTCAAATTCGCCGCTTCAATTTACGCACCGGCGACAGCATATCCGGGAAAATTCGACCGCCAAAAGACAGCGAACGATACTTCGCCATGCTTAAAGTCGACACTATTAACTATGACGCTCCGGAAAACGCCAAAAACAAAATTCTTTTTGAAAACCTAACTCCCCTATTCCCCGACGAACGCCTTCCCCTCGAATGCGGTAACGGCAGCTCTGAAGATTTGACTGGTCGAATTATTGATCTGGTTGCCCCCATTGGCAAAGGCGTACGTGGACTTATTGTTGCTCCGCCAAAAGCGGGTAAAACAATAATGATGCAGCATATTGCTCAGGCGATTATTCGAAATAATCCTGAGTGTCACATCATGGTTCTCCTAATTGATGAGCGTCCGGAAGAAGTAACCGAAATGCAGCGCACAGTGCGTGGCGAAGTAATTGCCTCTACATTCGATGAACCACCAACTCGCCATGTGCAAGTTGCCGACATGGTTATCGAGAAAGCTAAACGCTTGGTTGAACACAAGAAAGACGTGATTATCTTGCTCGATTCAATTACTCGATTAGCCCGTGCGTTTAACACTACACAACCTTCATCTGGCAAAGTATTAACCGGTGGTGTTGATGCTCATGCTCTAGAGAAACCCAAGCGCTTCTTTGGTGCTGCGAGAAATATTGAAGAAGGTGGGTCCCTAAGTATTATCGCCACAGCCCTAGTAGACACTGGTTCAAAAATGGACGAGGTAATCTACGAAGAGTTTAAGGGTACTGGCAATATGGAATTGCACCTGGACAGGAAGATTGCCGAAAAACGAGTTTATCCAGCCATCAATATTCGTCGCTCTGGTACTAGACGCGAAGATCTTCTGATGGATGAAGCAGAACTGCAACGCGTTATAATCTTGCGCCGCCTTCTGCACGATATGGAAGATTCAAGCGCAGCAGAGTTCTTGATAGAAAAACTCAAAGACTTTAAAACAAACGACGAGTTTTTTGGAGCTATGCGTAAAAAATAGATTGAGGCATTTGCACGGAAGAACATTTCACTTTCAGGCAAGGTAAAAACACGCAAAAAGAGCGGGTTTATACGTATAAACGATCGATTTAGCATGATTTTAACGCCGCATGAGAGGGAAATATTCTTCCGAGCGGAGGCCTCTAGCCTGCGGCGGATGCGCGGTTATACTCTTGAGCGGCGCGCCAGTCTCCAGTTTCATCACTTAACTCTTCCAAAACTGCTAGCAACTCAGGCGAGTCCCCATGGCGATGCCGCCATTTTTCTAGCTGTGTAAGCTGCTTCTCAGCATCAACAGCCGGAATGCCCACATAGTCACGCAGTAAGTCTGGTCGCCATTCTTTATGCAAAAACTCTCGCAATAGCTTTTCAGCCTCTTTGCTAGCCCCGCATCGAATCAAATAATGCGTACGTATCTCTACCACTTCTGCGGTGTTTTTAATTTCTGCCGGAATGGTAGCCACCACTTCATCATATTCAGGCCGGCTCATACTGGGCTTGCGTAATCTCGCCAATCCGGAGCGACGCTCTAACTCCTTAACTCTCAAACTAATGCCGTCAGCGTTGCGAAGTTTGGGAAGTAAGCTTTGGAAAGCAGGCCAGTCCTTTCGCTTTTCCGCAATCTTTAAAAGCAGAAGATCTGTTCTGGCGTCTTTCGATTTAATCGCTTTGATATCTTTGCAAAGGCTTTCAGCCTCATCTAGCCGATTTAGATGCACCAATACTTTAGCTTTTGTATGCATTAGCGCCGAATCTGCGGTGGAATGTTCGGTCTTTAAATTATTGAGAATATTCAGCGCTCTATCGTACTGCTCAGATTCAATGGCTGAGTGAGCGGCCAACAACCCGTTAATTACCGGCTCTTGTTTTAGATTGGCTGCCTTCAGAAATTGGTCTTTTGCGTCCTTGGTTTTGCCGGAGAAGAGCAATAGCAGGCCCTTACGCGATCGATTGGCACTGCGGCGGGCGCGTGATCTCGCGGCCCATCGGCCACCAAGAGTTTCAGATACTAGATAGCCAATAAGATTTATCGTCCAGATAAAAACAAATAGCAGTGCCAGACCCGTCAATACCTGAAATTGCAGCGTCCAATCCCCGAGTCGGATCAGCACAAAGCTACCGGTACCTACATACCACCAAGCCAAGCTACCCAGAACTGCAAAAAGCAATAGAAAAATAAGCAGTTTTCCCACCACTAATCTCCCTGGTTAATGCGTCGCATAACTTGAGCGCCCTGCTGCATTGCCCGCAGTGAGGATGAAATATCTGGCACATCTGCCTGAACTGGCTGATTAGAAAAATCTAACAATTGAGAAACAAGAAGATCGCGCTGAGCGGTCGCCTGAAAATTATTCTGAAGCAGTTCAGCAACTACCTGCAGAGCCGACTGATATATTTCCTGGTTCCCGGAAAGCACAGCCGAAAGACTCTGCATAATGAGCAGATCCATTTGATTACGTAATGCTGACTCTCCTTCAGCATCAACTATCCACTCTGCGCTGCCTTCAGCTTTGCGCACAACAATTAGCTGATCCAAAGACGATTTTACCGAGGCGGCAAATGAAGCCCATATGCCAGCCCTAGACTCTACTTCTTCAACCTGTTCTTGGGTTCCCCAGTTTTCAATGCCCTCAACACCGGCCAGAGACAGGCCATCTATGGATTGAGCCACCGCAGTAATTTGAAAATATAACCCTTGGTAATCTATTGATGGCACTGATCTAAGCGCTGAAATATCTGCAATTAGCGCTTCGCGAACCGAGGCTAACTCAGGATAGGCGAGTTCACGCAGCAGTTCATCCGCACCGGATAGAAGCTCGACCGCGCTATCAGTATCTCTTGACACCAATAATCGCTGATCTGCCAAACGCACCAAGTACTGCGCTTCTGCTAATAGCCAATCACCTTCACGAGCGCCTTCAGTTGTGCGAATCCGGTCAGCCAGAGCCTGCATCTGCCGTTGTTGATCGCCAATAAAGCTGGAAAGCGTGCCCTCTATATTCTGTTGATTTTGCTGCGTTGCAATTATTACCTGCGTCAGCTCTGCCGTCTGCTGATTCAGTAATTCTATCTGCGCTGACTTGCCCTGAAATATTTCATTAAATTTCTGATAACCGTACCAAGACCCTGCGGCTAGTCCACCCAAAAAAATCAGAAAAACTAAAAAGCGAAGTAGCTTGAGTGGATTTTTTGAGTCGCCTGTTTTGGTAGCGCGAGGTTTTTTAGGAGTTTTCTTTTTCGAAGATGTTTTATTAGTACCGGCAGAAGAATCGCTGCCGACTTTTTTTTTCTCTAAGGTTTTATTAGCGGAGCCAGGTTTATCGGCTTCGACACTTGCTTGAGCAGCTGATTCCGCCGCTAATTCTGATGCTTTGGGCTTATCGTTGGCCATATCCACTCAGTTTGATTAGAATGTTAAGGGAGTAATAATAAATCATTATCTCTGGGAAAACTGCGATAGAAAGTCGATCAAACTGCTTTCTGTGGGATCTGTTTGGCAAAAAACCGTTAAAAATCCGGAATCCTTCGCAATTTTTTGAATTCGCGATGAAGAAACCACCACTGGAACCGCTTTCCATTCAGGAAGCTTTAAGTCTTCAATAAGGTCCTTAAAGGTGGTTACTGCCTCGCCATTCATTAAACTAATAATATCGGGCAAGTTTTCGGATCGATATTTTTCTAACTCCAATTTCAAATCTTTGGCCGGATGCCGCTTGTACACTTCAATTCGATTTACTTTTAATCCTTGTTTTTCCAGCGAGTCTTTAAGGTACCCAAGACCGCCAACACCGCAAATAATGCTCGCCTCTTTGTGCTCGGACAATTCCTTACCCAAATGCGCTAATAGCTCCTCTGATCGAAATACCCCAGCGGGCGTTTCTGAAATAAGCCCTTCCGCCGCAAGTGCACCTGCGGTTGCCGGGCCAATTGCATTCAGGGAGCAGGTAGAAAGATCTACGCCGGCCGCTCGCAACTGCGGCAAGCCCTGACGGACGGCATTGGCACTCACAAAAATAACTAGGGGAGCAACTGGAGTTGAAATCTCAGCTTCTATAGTCGATATCTCGGTAAGCCCCAAAATACCAGCTTTAAAGCCCAAAGCATTTAACTTTTCAGCTAACGCACCGGCCTGCTCTTGAGGCCGGGTAATAAGGACTTTAAGCGTCTTACTCATAAATTTTTGCCAGTATTTCAGCTGCGCCTTGAGCCAATAATTGCTCGGCTACTTCTATTCCAATCTGCTCGGCCTGATCGGTATTTCCCTTGGCGATACCTCGGAGGATTTGTTCACCATTGGCATCCCCGACTAATCCACTTAACTCAACCTGGCCGCTGTTTAGAGTCGCATGGGCTGCTATGGGAACCTGACAGCTTCCGTTTAACCTCAAATTCATTGATCGTTCTGCACGAACGCAAATATTTGATGATAAATGACCCAGAGGTTTCAGCAGTTCCATAAGCTCCTGATCTTCACTGCGTAGTTCTATTCCAACAGCTCCCTGACCAGCCGCGGGCATACAGACAGCAAGATCTAAACTTTCCGCAATACGATCGGCGAAACCAAGTCGAAGTAATCCAGCGCTTGCAAGAATAATGGCGTCAAATTCGCCTTCATCCAGCTTACGCAAACGGGTATTAACATTGCCTCGCAGCGACTTAACTTGCAGGTCAGGCCGCATCTTTAAAATCTGGCATTGACGCCTAAGGCTGGAAGTTCCCAAAGTCGCGCCTTCAGAGAGCGAATCCAGGCTGAAAAAATTATTACTTACAAAGGCATCTGAAGGATCTTCACGCTCACATATAGTATGCAAGACCAAGCCTTCAGGCTGCTCCATTGGCACATCTTTCATCGAGTGCACTGCCAGATCGGCATCGCCACGCAGCATTGCTTCTTCAAGCTCTTTAACAAAAAGGCCTTTGCCACCAATTTTCGCTAAGGGAGTTTGCAGCCATTGATCTGCTCGAGTTGTAATACCCAGCAATTCAACTTCAATATTCGGATGATGGCGCAATAACTCACTGCGCACATGTTCGGCCTGCCAAAGCGCCAGGGGGCTTTCTCTTGTAGCAATTTTTAGGGTTCTCATTTACAACTCCGTTGAGGCGCAGGCATGTTAGCAAATGCCACAATATGGATGTTGGAATGTTAAGCGCATAGAGGGACAGCGCATCGAAGTTGTTGTGTATTTATTCATCATTACCCTACAAAATACCTCTGATATCTGCCAAATGCCGTCTACTTACAGGCAGTGTGTAATTCTGATCAGATAGGAAAAGACAATGGCCGCCATCAGGCGCTCTATCCAAGCCACTTATAGCTCCGATGAGCACCAGGGCTGGCCAGTGGTGCCGGGTAAATAGATCCGAATGTTTACCCTCGAGAGCTGTCAGACTAACTTCAATAAGGGTATCTCAGCTATTTTATGGCTCTTTTTAACAAAGCTTTAACCAAAATTTTACCAGCCAATGCCTAGCCTACTAAATCTTAACCGACTAAATCGGTATAATAATTCGCATAGAGCAGCTTTGTGCGCGCAAAGCGTTTTTACGATTCTAGCTCACTCATATAACTAGACCTAAATAACTTGACCGAGTTTGGCCAAAATGACCAATAAAACTGATTCAGAACAGAAACTTTGGGGCGGTAGATTTACCGAGCCCACCGACGCCTTTGTTGAAAGATTTACTGCCAGTGAATCCTTTGACCGTCGCATGGCGGAGCAAGATATCCGAGGTTCTGTTGCACACGCCACTATGCTTTGCGCTAAGGGAATTCTTAGCGTAGATGAGCTATCGGCTATCAAAAGCGGACTTGGTCAGGTTAAAGCAGATATTGAATCGGGGCAGTTCGAATGGTCTGTGAGCCACGAAGATGTGCATATGAACATTGAAGCAGCGCTTACGACAAAAATCGGAGAGGCGGGTAAAAAACTACACACGGGTAGGTCCAGGAATGATCAGGTCGCCACAGATATACGACTCTGGTTGAGAGACCAGATCGATTTAATCGCTTTAGAAATGGGTCGGCTACAGAAAGGTCTCATTGGTTTAGCAGCAGAAAATTCCGACACCATAATGCCGGGCTTTACGCATCTTCAATCTGCGCAGCCAGTAACGTTTGGGCATCACCTTATGGCATGGAACGAAATGCTCGAACGTGATTATTCACGTTTGATGGATTGCCGTGACCGAATGAATCTTTCGCCTCTTGGCGCTTCAGCTTTAGCTGGTACTAGTTACCCGATTGATAGAAACCAAACGGCACATTTGTTGGGCTTCGACGCGCCTACGAGAAACTCTCTTGACTCCGTAAGCGATAGAGATTTTGCAATCGAATTTTGTAGCTTTGCCAGTCTTTGCCTAATGCATATGTCGCGCATGAGCGAAGAGATGATTCTTTGGACCTCCAGCCAATTCGCTTTTATCGATTTGCCAGACAGATTTTGCACCGGCTCAAGCATCATGCCGCAAAAGAAAAACCCAGACGTTCCGGAATTAGTGCGGGGCAAGAGCGGCCGCGTACTTGGCCATTTAATTGCTTTGCTCACCCTGATGAAATCACAGCCTCTGGCCTATAACAAAGACAATCAGGAAGACAAAGAACCCTTATTCGACACGGTCGATACTCTCCACGACTGCCTGCGCGCCTTTGCAGATATGATCCCTGCAATCAAACCAAAAACTGAGAATATGCGAGCAGCCGCATCGCTGGGCTTTTCTACGGCGACTGATCTAGCGGACTATCTGGTAGGAAAAGGTTTGGCCTTTAGAGACGCCCATGCCGTGGTAGGGCTTGCAGTTGCGCACGCTATCCAAGCTGATTGTGACTTGACTGATCTCAGCCTAGAACAGCTTCAGGGGTTTAGCGCGCTGGTCGAATCAGATGTGTTTGACTATTTAACATTGGAAGGCTCAGTCAATTCCCGCGATCATATTGGTGGAACTGCACCGGCACAGGTAAAAAGTGCGGCAGCGGAAGCGCTAATACTGGTCAATGCTCGGCGTTAATGTTTCTAAGATGGGGGACTAGATCCGTATAGCCGCCTATATATCGATCCCCGTGCAAAATCTGCGGAACTGTATATACCGGGTGGCCAATTTTATCGGCCAGTTCAGCTTTGCTAATGCCCTGCTCTCTTATATCAATGTACTCAAAATCCAAGCCCGCCTTCTTCAGCAAGCTTAGGGCGCCAGAGCAATAACCACAAAAGGGTCGACCATAAACTATATAGCTAGCTGCAGCTGGTTCTCCGGTGCTGTCCTCAGTCATCGAGCTCAAGCTCCGCGTTGGGGCTCTCACCGGCCTGCTCATCCATAACCCTAACTAACAATTGCTGCAGCGTCTCCCCCGTCTTGCAAATCCAATCACCGGATTTCTGAGAAAAGTGAAACCCTCCGGATATAGCCGCTACCCATATCTCTGAAGCCGCTCGTTGACGACTTAAAATTATTTGTGAGCCATTATTTTCACAAGTAATGGTCAACATGCCCTGACCAGTCTCCATATCCAAATCTATTCCAGACTCTTCTAACCATTCTTCCACTGCGGTAAAAATCGCCTCAGATTGTTCAAGAAAAATTGCTTCGTTCATGACCTAAATGACCCTATAAATATGCGGATTTCGGAGCGCTATTTGATATAGTCGCAGCCTAATTAACTAAAGAACTGCTATGCGTACCGTAATTCTACTTTTCTTTGTCGGTATTTGCGCGCTGAATCTCAGCGCTTGCGGCCAAAAAGGTCCGCTTTACTTGCCGAATGAAGCGGATGAACAGCGCGCTGAATAGAATTAAGAATTTACCATGAATCATTTTGAATACCGTGAAGGAGAGCTTTACGCCGAAGAAATCCCTCTAGCCCAACTGGCTGAGGAATACGGCACGCCCCTATACGTCTATAGCAGAGCCACGCTAACCCGACACTATCAAGTCTGGACAGAATGCCTCTCACCAAAGGATATGATTTGCTATGCCGTTAAAGCCAATAGTAACCTAGGCGTATTGTCCGTTCTGGCAAAACTTGGTAGTGGATTTGATATCGTATCCGGCGGTGAGCTTGAACGCGTATTAAGCGCCGGCGGTGATCCGGCACGGATTGTATTTTCCGGTTTGGGAAAAACTCCGGAAGATATGCGACGCGCGTTAGAGGTTGGTGTCCGCTGCTTCAATATCGAATCAATACCCGAACTCGACTCGCTAAATCAGGTGGCAGAGGATATGGGACAGGTTGCGCCGATTTCCATTCGGGTAAATCCGGATGTGGATGCAAAAACTCACCCTTATATTTCCACCGGCCTAAAAGAAAATAAATTTGGTATCGATATATCTGAAGCGCCGGCAATATATGCGAGGGCAGCGCAGATGTCTGGCCTCAATATCGTCGGAATTGATTGTCATATTGGTTCACAGCTTACCGAACTAAGTCCTTTTTTAGATGCATTGGATCGCGTGCTAAATTTGGTAGATCAGTTAGCGGAATCCAACATTGAAATTGCCCATCTGGATCTTGGCGGAGGGCTGGGTGTTACCTACGAAAACGAAATGCCGCCATCGCCCGCAGATCTCTGCGCAGCCGTCAAAGAGCGCATGAGCTCAAGACCGCAAGATTTGGTCTTTGAACCAGGTCGATCAATAGCCGCAAATGCCGGTCTGCTTCTAACTAGGGTGCAAATCCTAAAGCCTTCAGACGCGAAAAATTTCGCCATTGTTGATGCAGCCATGAATGATCTTATTAGACCGGCGCTTTACAGCTCTTGGATGAATATAACTGAAGTCGATCGCAATCCGGCAAATAATGGTCAACGCAATCAAGCTTTATGGGATGTGGTTGGTTCGGTTTGCGAAAGTGCGGATTTTCTTGGCAAAGACCGCAAGCTAAGTATTGCTCCTGGTGATTTTCTCGCAGTGCATTCCGCAGGCGCCTATGGTCAGGTCATGAGCTCTAACTACAATACAAGAGCCCGGGCTGCTGAATTGCTGGTTGATGGAAATCAGAGCATTCTGGTGCGCGAACGCGAAACATTCGCAGATATGATTCGAGGCGAACATCTTGTCTAAGATGGGTTCTAGATCCTATTATTGCTCTGGGAAATATAGTTAATGCGCTCTAAACCTTCGACTCTAAAGTTCACCAAGATGCACGCCCTTGGCAATGACTTTGTGGTTATCGATGCTATCACTCAAGAAGTGGAAATGACCGCTGCGCGCGCCAAAAAACTGGCTAACCGTTATACAGGAATCGGCTGCGATCAAATATTGCTGGTGCAGCCCCCTTCGAATCCAGATATAGACTTTGGATATCGCATTTTCAATCAGGATGGCTCCGAGGTCGATCAATGCGGCAACGGGGCTCGGTGTTTCGCCAAATATGTACATGACCGCAAGTTAACTGGCAAAGATCGTATTAGTGTCGAAACTCGCGCTGGCGTTATGGGGCTCTCTATCAATCCAGACCAGAGCTATTCAGTTGCCCTGGGAACACCCAATTTCGAACTCGATCAGGTTCCCTTTACACCGGAAATTCCGGCCTCCGGTTCTGTGCAGAGCTTAATAATAGGCGATGAGACATTCGTATTTTTTGCGCTTTCTATCGGCAATCCCCATGCGGTTCTTCTGGTCGAATCTGCTCAGGATGCTGAAGTTGAGCGTATTGGCACTCTTTTGCAGGAACACTCTAGCTTTCCTGAAAGTGTGAATGTCGGCTTTATGGAAATAATCAACCGCACCGAGGTCCGTTTACGCGTGTTTGAGCGCGGAGTAGGAGAAACCACGGCTTGTGGCTCCGGCGCATGCGCCGCCATCGTAGCTGGGATTAATAACGACTTGCTCGATTCTGCTGCTACCGTTAATCTGACCCTAGGTAAATTATCCATCGAATGGTCTGGATCTGGTCAACCCGCTTTACTGACCGGCCCAGCCACTACAGTCTTTCAGGGACATACACGACTGTAGTTAGTTAGAGAGTCTCTGTAAGGCCAGACTACTCCCATTAGATAGAAGACTAAATGAACGATACTGCAGAAAAAATACTAAGCTCCCAAGAAGTCATCGACTACCTGCTGGAAAATCCTGATTTTTTTCTGGAAAACCAAGGCCTATTTACCAAAATAAACTTCCCACATGAATCCAGTGGCGCTATTTCTTTGATAGAACGCCAGGTTCAAGTGCTGCGCCAAGATCAAAAGGCAAGCAAAGAAACGGTCGCGGAACTTGCCGCAAATGCGGCCGCCAATCACGACCTTTTGAAAAAAATGCAGCTGCTCACACTCGATCTTATGAAAGCGCTAGATGCGTCCGAGCTTCTCACTATCCTCGATAGCCAAATGCGCGGCCAGTTTGGTTTGGATCAAATTCAAATACTTATGCCTGCAGAAGGCAGTGAGCTAGACCTGCCCTTTACTCAATATTTGGATTCTTCTGCGCTAGCTAAAATGAACGCAGATATTATTAATCTAAATGTTTATGTAGGTCGCATTCCGACAACACTTACGGAATATTTTTCCAAAGAAAGCCTAAAAGAATGCGGTTCTATCGCTTTGATTAAAATCGAAGTCAGTAAGTCCTGCAGCTATCTATTATTGGGTAGCAGTGACGAAAGCCGCTTTCAAAGCGATATGGCCACCGACTTTATCGAGTTTGTTGGTGGCGCCTTATCCCGACTGCTATCTATTCCTTCTTCGGCTTCCACAAAATCTACTCCTAGCACTGGGCAGAGTCAGTGAGCTGCCGGTTTCCGGACGCATTAGAAAGTTTTACTCAGTATCTCCGCTCAGAACGCAATTATTCTGAGCACACCATCTCAGCCTACCGGCGCGACCTTCGCAAGCTTGAAGAAAGTTTAGACTCTGGCAGTCAAGACGATATTTCAAAAATTGATGTCTTGGCAGTGCGCCAAGCGCTTACTCAGCTTCGTCACAAGAATCTTTCACCACGATCATTGCAACGCTGGCTGTCGAGCTTGCGCAGTTTCTTTAACTACGGTCTTCGCAACAAGTGGTGCAGCATTAATCCCACGACCAGCGTAACTGCGCCCAAACTGCCAAGACCTCTCCCTAAGGTTTTAGACACAGACCAAACTGCTCAGCTTTTGAAAAAGCCCTCATCTGAAATGGTAGGAGAGGATTGGATTTTGCAGCGGGATATATCCATAGCCGAGCTGTTCTATTCTTCCGGGCTTCGTGTCGGCGAACTTTGTGCCCTGGATATAGTAGATATTGATCTGCGAGGCGCTGAAGTTAGAGCCACTGGTAAGGGCGGCAAGACACGAGTGGTTCCTGTTGGAGCTATGGCGATTCAATCTATTAAAGACTGGATGAATTTCCGTATCGGCCGTATTGACCCAGCCAAACCAAACCAGGCTGCGCTATTTATTGGCAAAACCGGCAACCGCCTTTCAACTCGCTCGGTTCAGTTACGCATGGAAAAACTAGGCCAACAGCAAGGTTGTGAACAACGCCTACACCCGCATATGTTGCGACACTCCTTTGCCAGCCATATGCTCGAATCCAGCGGTGATCTGCGCAGCGTTCAGGAGATGCTTGGCCACGCCAATATATCCACCACCCAAATCTACACCCATTTAGACTTTCAACACCTGGCAAAGGTCTATGACAAGGCTCATCCCCGCGCGGGGCGATCCAAAAAACCCAAACCCTAGTGAACTCGGGGCGCACTCTTGACTCAAACAAGCAAAGGCGTTGAATGGAACCGATTATAGGAATTTTCTTTATTTTTGCGTTACTGGGTATCGCCAATTGCGGCAACATTGCTGAGACTTCAAATGAAACCCTGCGACAGGTAAGGGTTTCCGGGATGGGAGAGACCAAGGTTGAGGCAGATATCGCACGAGCTCACCTATCGGCTCAATCTCAGCGTCAAACCAGTACTGAAGCCAAAGACGACTGCGCCGACCGAGAATAAGGCCTAACTACATGTGTTTGCTAGCTTTTAATATACCCATCGGCACTCGTACCGTCATTTATACCGTCCATAGAGGAACGTCGACGGAGCTATGCGACTAATCTCTCTTCACTACGATTTAACGAAACATCGCTCTGGATAATGGCTGAATCAATGTTGATCTCACTCATATCATTTACGATAATGGCTAATTTTTAGCCTTCACGATTATTCAAAATATGACTGAAAGTAGTTGTTTTAACCGCGCCAAGAAAGTCGGAGAGTACGGCTACTGGTAGTTTACTTTGGGAGTTAGGATGCATTTTTACCCGTTCAAAAAATAGGTGTTACGAAGTACCGGATAGAATTCCAATAATGTTTACCACAAAGGTGCAGATATCTTTTCCATCAAGGCCGGACAATGCCTTGGGCTGCCCTAAATAGAGAGCCCAAGACGTTTAGGCTTGATTACTAAAGTAAACCTCTAAAACTCAGCATTGAACTTTAGACCAAAGCTTCGGCCAGGCAATGGCACCTCATTTTTAACAAACGAAGAGTGGTTTCGTGCAATTTCGTCCAGCAGATTTGTACCGAATACCGACACATTGAGTGTCAATCCATCAGATAGCTCGAATACCTTAGTGGCCCTTAGATCAAGCATGTCGTAGCCTGCAGTAACGCCCTCGGTAGTTGACGCTTGTCTTTGCGAAAAAACATTTTTATACACAATATTCATATCCAGAGAACCTCTTTCATAAGCAATTTTGTAAAGGCTTCTGTCAGGGTTGATTCTTGGCACGTAACCGCCGTTCTTGAATTTTGCGGAAACAGTATCTCTACCGTAGGAGAGTGTTAAGTCCCCTTGAGCAACCTCTATTACTGTACCAATTTCAAATTCATAACCGCTGAATTCGGCATTTTTCTGCATGTAACTTGCTTGAATCAGCCCGTCATGATCGTCTTCATGCTCG